>Ga0129308_1000461_pt1 | contig 60205 bp, 54 predicted proteins | sample L827metagenome_FD_94440 | JGI IMG/M metagenome (GOLD analysis project Ga0129308, IMG submission 94440) | Ring-tailed lemur group fecal microbial communities from Wisconsin, USA - L827 metagenome | ecosystem: Host-associated > Mammals > Digestive system > Large intestine > Fecal | place: USA...
CTATAATAAATCTCCGAATATGCCATGCTATCCGATAGTACAATCCTAACGTCATTGTAACACAAAAAAAAATTTGTTCATAGAATATCTGTTATTTTAAAACAAAATTAAGATTCCGGAACAAATTTTTTCCTATTTTCGACTATTTCCATATTCTTTTCAAACCACATCACACATGTCATACAGAATTTTTAATATATCCTGTATCCTACTAACTTCTGTTGGTTTTAATGTCTCAAGCCCACATATTATTTTTTCCGCTCCCTGATGTTTCTCCACTTCCCCAAACATAATGTAATCACAACTTACAGATAATGCCTGCGCAATTCTCCCCAAGGTATCAGCAGAAAACCCTTTCTTTCCTGTCTCTATTTCATACAAAAATTTAGATGAAATGTCTACCTTTTCAGCAAAAACTTCTCGCGTATAATTTTGCACCTCTCTCAACTCTCTAATTCTTCCTCCAATATGTATGTCCGACATGCTGTCCCCCTATCTGGCAGAAATTCACCTCTTTTGTTAATCCTTCCAAAACCGTTAAGAAGCCTTTTTACCTTATGTGTTTCTTTATGTTTATAGTATCATTTTCATTTACCGATGTAAATACCTTTATTTTTTCACTAAATAAAAATTTTGACTTTACTTTATATAATTCTCTCAACCATTTACCAACAGCCTTATATATTTTGACTTAATAATAGCCTCATCTAAATTCTTATATATTTCTGCCCTTCCATTTTTCACCAAGACAATCTGGTCTGCAATTTCCATTGCATACTTACTATTTGAAGCAATCAAAAATGTTTTTTCAGACTGTTTTTTTACCTGTTTCCACAATTCTATCTCTGTTTCCACATCCAATGCACTAGAAACATCATCCATTACATAAAGCTCTGCTTTTCGTGCATACATTCTAGCTAATGCAATTCTTTTTTTCTGCCCTCCTGACACCTTTGTGCCTTTCATTCCCAATATTGTATCCATATCCAGTTTCCTATCTTCAAACTCTTTTTCCAATGCACTCAAACGAACCACATTCGCCATATCTTCCTCACCTTTTTTTTCAGTATCCACTCTTCCCAATATAATATTATTCCATATGGTATCATTAAAAAAATGTGGTTTCTGTGGCGTATACGCAGTTCTCGGTGGTACAAAACACATTGATGGGCTCAATATTTTTTCTCCATTATAATATATTTCTCCCGAACTTATAGGATATAATCCTAATATACTGCGAAGCAGCACGGTCTTCCCTTCCATTGTTTTACCAGCAACTACTGTTATACTACCTTTATCCAATACCATATTTATTTTTTTCAATATCCTATTACCGTCCCGGTTATGTATTTCTAAATCACGAACCTCTAATTGCTGCAACTCTTTATCAATCTCAGCTCCTTTTTTCTCGCTTTCACATCCTGTCCTTTGATAAATCGATTTTATATTCCCAGTATCTCCTTCATATTCCCTCACCAACGCTTCTAAACGTTCAAACGCTATTTTAACCTGTGGAATCTGTGTTATCAACTGTGCAGTCGAACTAATTATATTGGAAATACTATCAAATAAAAAAGTAAATAATGCAAAATCTCCTATACTAAATCTTCCACTTCGCATCAATTCAAATGCCAATAACAATATCAATCCCTCGCCAATCTGAAATGACACTTGGTTTGCAGAATTTAAAATTTGTCTCAAAACATTTTCACGAACACTTATCTCTTCTCTTTTCTTACCAAGCTCCTCAAAATAATCCAATACGTTCTTCTCCGTACCAGCCATTTTTACTGCTAAAGTAGAACTTAGAATCTCTCCTGCAAAAGAATTCACTGTCCCATCTATCTCTCTAACGTTTTTTCTATATCTCGCCAGTTTTTTAAACCCTGCTCGTATGAAAAAAACAGATAAAAGCGATACGGCTAATGTAGTCAACAATATAAGCGAATTTATCTTCGCCAAAACAATAATAATCACACAAAAATATATACCAAGTGCCATTTCTTCTGTTAACTGCACTAAAAAACTTTTAATCTGTTCAATGTCACTTCGAAATATATTTAAAATTTCTCCCTGGGCTTTATCCGAAAATTTAGCCCCATATGTTTCATAAACACTCTTCATCACATTTAATTTTAAAAATGAATCAACAGAAAAACCCCCCCAGCATTCTAAACCCATAACAACAAACGAAGTTACTCCACGTCCTGCATATACAAGCACTAAAACCACGACTTTGAGATAAATATGCTCTGATATCTGATTCGCTGTTTCAAATACATCAAATAGTCTTTGCAAGCATACTGCCGAGTAAACTATCATACCATTCCACAAAAAGATGATTATCCCATACAAAATAAATGGTAACGGATTTACCTTTAATAGTAAAAACACTTTTTCTCTCATTTTCATTCCAGTACCTCTTTCACATTTTGATGAAATAATTGCCAAAGCTTAGATGAAGTATTTTCCATTAATTCTGCATATTCTCCATATTCTCCTATGCTTCCCTCTTCCATCAATAATACATTATCTGTCTGTTCTAATGTTTTTAACCTATGTGCAATAATAACAACCGTTCTATCCTCAAACAAACGTTTCATTGCTTTCTGCATATAGCTTTCTGTCAATGGGTCGATATTCGAATATGCTTCATCTAAAATTATAAGTTTGGCATCTTTTAGAAACACGCGTATCATTGCTATCATCTGCGCCTGTCCTTCCGAAAGAATATGTGCATTGATTCTTGTATCCAGACCACATTGTAAGCCCTCAAACCAATCTTTTAATCCCAATTCACAAATAAAATAAATTATTTGTTCATCTTTTACAGACTTATCAAACATTGTAATGTTATCCCTCAGAGAGGCTTCAAAAATCTCCACTTCCTGAGATATATATGCAATATTAGCGCGAACGCTTTTTAACGCAATTTCAGAAATTGAAAACCCATTTAGAAATATCTCTCCCTGAGTCACCGGATAGATTTTTGCCAATAGTTTTACTAATGTTGTCTTACCGCTTCCAGTTCTTCCAATAATTGTAAGCCGTTTATTTTTTTCTATTGAAAACGAGATATCTTTTAATATACATTTGTCTTTCTGATATGAAAAACTTAATCGTTCTACTGATACACTAATTCCACCATCACACTCTAATAAAATACCATCCTTACCCTCTGTCGGTTGTTCAAATAACATCTGAATACGTTCTATACTAGCTGTAACCTTCTGCAAATCATCCATCTGATTGCGCAGTCTTTGAATTGGTAAGATTAAATTCTGATTATATTGATAAAACAAGTAAATTGTTCCCACTGTAATTGTACCTTGTTTCCAAAAATAAACACCCCCTCCAAAAATAATCGCATAACTAATTGCCACAACAAAAATATACATTGCATATGATGTCATACCAAAAACACTTGCTTTCATACAATCTGGAAACCATCTTTTTAGGATTTTTTTCAGTTTCTCCATAACATAGAAAGTTTCTCCATTCGCTTTTACATCTTCCTTTGCTTCTATGCACTCTCCCAAATAACCGTAAAAATGCCCTGCATGTTCTCTATTTCTTTTCCATTTCGGTACAGTAATATTATGTATTTTCCCAAATAAAATAAATACCAGGCAAACAAATATGGTTTCCATTATTCCAAGAAAACTATTTTCAAGATAAATTACAAAAAGAGTTCCTATTATCAATAACAATGCCTGTGCAACAGCCACAAATAATGTTGAAAAGAAATTTGTCAATATTTGAACATCTCCATCTATAACTTCAATTAATTCACCTTGCTTAAAATTATGTATAGATTCTTCCGTCTGCTCAAGACAATGACTTAACAAATCTTTCCTTAAACGATTCGTTGCACGCAAGCCAGTTTGGCTACTTATGCAAGAAATTATTATATTAAAAACTTCTCCTACCAAGGTAAATACAAAAAAAATTATCAGCCATGTAAAAATTTGTTTTCCTGTAGCATCCCCAACAATACCATCTATAATATCTCTCAGCAACTGAGGTGTAAATAACTGCAATTCAGTATTCATAAACATCACAATAAACAAAATAATAATATTAGGGGACAGTCCCTTTAAGTATTTCTTAATCAGCTTCATGTAATTTTTCAGTTTTGTATTCACAGGGTTTCTCCTTATCTATTAAAACAACACCACAGCCTAAAAACTTTATGTTCTATTAACCCAAAAATAAAGTGTATCAGTTCATCATAAGGAACTGGTACACTTTATTTCTTTCCTTATATATTTTTTAATATATAAGCTTTTTCCACTATCTAACGTGTTTAATCATAATGGAATCTACAGTTCCCTTTGGAAGCTTAATTTTCTTCATTATTCTCCCCCCTTTTCATTCATTTATAGTAAACAATGCCTCTTAAATGGCATTATTCGCTAGCGTATCTCCCCTTTAGCTTCTAAAAATATTTTTTCATATATGACTAATTTAAAATCAAGATATGAAGCACATTTTTCAAAATCTTCATACTGCAGTTCAGACAGTTGATTACATTTTTCAAAATAATTCAGCAAATAAATCACCGACAATTTATCATGCACCTCATAGATTGACTCTCCTTCATCCATCTTCTCTATCTCCAAGTAATCTAATAACTGTTCATGTAACCTGTTTTTAATATTTTCTTTATCCAATAATATATTTATAATCTCGTTTTTTATCTGTTCTTCACATCTCATGAAATTAACAATGGTTTCTATCTTCTGCATCAAAACTAACTCCGGCATTATATCATATTTTAGATGAGCTTTAAGAACTGCGTAAAAAACTTTTCTAACCTCATCTGCCAGCATATCCAAAATTGAAATACATTTTTTTAAATATGGGTCATCCTCCCCCCACACTTTTGCCATTACAAAATCTTTTTTTATAAAACAACTGATATCACTTATTAATCTGATAAGATTTGCTGATTGATATGTTATAACCTTATTCTTTAAAATATAATGGTAACTCTTTTGAACCGCTTGAAATGATTCCTGACAAAATTCATTAATAAATTCACTAAAATACGCTTTCTCGCATTGTTGTTTTTCTTGAAACTGTACAAGGCATAACCTTTTTATCCCTTTGGCATATAAATCTTTTTTAAGGATAAAACTTTTTTCCCCATAGTAATTATCATTAACTATATATCCCGCCTCTTTTTCCCCATATATAAGGATACAATGTATTCCTTCTTCTTCAATATCCTCTGTATGTGGATAATATTTGATATCAATATATGCCAAATAAATCTGCTTTTTTTCAAATTGTAACTGAAGCATATCTTTTTGTGTTTGTAGTGAAATTCCATAATACTTTTTTGCATTTTCTAATATAGAATTCTTATATTTTAATGTATCTTCGACAAATTCAATACCCTGATTATTAAATTGTAATCGTTGGTCTAAAAACAGTTTCCAAAATTCTTTACGCAAAAAATAACAAAGTGTCATAATCTGTTGTTCAAAACAATTAAAATAGGTTCTTGTTACCGTTGCAGGCAGGCTCACATCTCTCAGCATAATTTACCTCTTATTATTGTAATTAGTAATATATTCTATTATAGAGATTTAATTACATTTGCAAACTGTCTATTGTTCTATTTCTTTTCACCTATCATTCTACAAAAAATGCACATACTTTTTATTCATCTTATATTCAATTCTCAAATTAACATTTAACATATGCATATATTTTTTTCCATTTATGTATTATCGTATACTCATTGCTGATATTTAAAATCAAATTCTCAATAATCTGTGGGTCATCTTCATAATGATAGGTACAGATTGAAATATTGGGTTTAAATTTATGTATAGTATTTTGAGCTCCCTCTAACATAATTCTCTCAGCCCCTTCTATATCCGCTTTTATAAAATCTACCCTATCAATTTCATTCTTTTTGACATACTCATCTATTGTAGTTACTCCACACATTTCTATATTATTATTTAAACTAGGAAACATCATTCCATTTCTCGCATCATGCTCAGCACTGTAAATATAAAATCTCTGTTCGCCACTTTTATTAGATAATCCAACATTATTTATTTCTACACTATTTTGACCATATAGTTTTAAATTTTCACACAATCTTTCATATGTATCTTTAATTGGTTCAAAAGCATGAACCTTACACTGTTTACTCAAAGCCAGCGCTGAAAAAGAACCAATATGTGCTCCACAATCAAACACTACATCTCCTTTTTTTAGTCTTACTCCTTGATATTCATATGGTCCCTCATCAATCATAGTATAATCATTATAAAATTGTGGCAAAACCACATCTCCCAGATAAAATCTATACCTATTGTTCTTTAAAGGATTTATAACGAAAAACTTTCCAATTTTCAAAATATCTTTACTAATATCACATTTTTTCGTCTTTAAATAAAATTCAAAGTACTGATTTAATAACCAATTATAATCCTCACTTGATAAAATTTTAAAATTATTAATTTCTTTACGCTTTAATTTTTTCAATAAACTCAAAGGTCTATCTTCTTCCCTTGTTAGCCAAATAAAATAAAAACTATAATGCCTTTTTTTGCAATCACTTTCTATAAAATCCACTATTTCATTATAGTTTTCAAATATCATTATTTTTTTATTTTCAAACCTAAAAAATATATTTTCCATAATCCTTTTTTGTTCATTATAATCATACATACTGCTGTGTGCTGAAACACATACGCATATTTTATGACTAACATCCTTATAATTTTTTATATCGATTTGATTTTCCATCTCATTTTCCCTATTCCTTCGAATAATTTTACACTCTGCTTTTTCTCTCTTTATATTTATTAATCATCGATTACACTTTCTTTTTCCAAATATGCCAAATCACAAATCCCTATATAATCACAAAGTACATCTTCTAAATAATCAACCACAAAATTTTCATCACAAAATTTTCTTATGGAAATTTCATCACATTTAACAGAAATTAATTTCTCTATCTCATTATCAAGCTTATCCTTAGAGTTTAAATACTTTTCAAATAACTGTTTTCTATTAAGTTCCAAATTTATAACATATACAACGCCAAATGTAGACATTCTCTCACGAATATAGACATATTTTTTTAAATTCTCTTTCACATATTTATCTAAAACAATTCCAATTTCCTCCTCACATTCTCTGACAGCCGTCTTTAAAGTCACCTCACTAATATTATTTTCAAAGTCTTTTTCTGAAATTCCTCCACCTATACATTGTGTAATACCTGGAAAAGACGTATCCTGTCCCATTTTTCCCACAATAGCAAATTCATCCCTAGTAATTAACAAAGCACCTGCGGCAACTGACCTACAAGGTGTCATTTCACTTACGCCATAATTCATAATATAGTTTAAATGGGCATAATCTGTATAATTTAATTCCAAAAAAATTGAATTTTCTTCGTATTTTATATTGTCAATAGATAAAACTTTTCCGTTGAAAAGTTTACTATTCTTTGATAAACACTTTTTCCAAAATATATTTTTTTTCTCAATTTCCTCTGGTTTTAATTCTATTTTTTCTTCATTAATATTTATTCGAAGCGGTTTTTCACACCTATATATTTGCGTCTTGTTGCTACTTACATACGATATGCTCATTTCAATCTCTCCCTACATTCAACTACCTTTTAATTCAGCAACTTCTTAACCTTTTCTCTATCATATTTACCATTACTTGTCCGCGGTAACTCGTCTTTCGTCATTATTACTTTCGTTGGTCGCATTTCATATGGCAATACCTCTAAACGTTTTAATATGTCAGCTTTTTGTAATTTTGAATTATTTTCTTTTACAATAACAGCCAATATATTTTCTCCTTCTATTTCATCCTCATAACCTGTTACAATGCATTGCCTCACTCCATTTATTTTTGAAATAAATATTTCAACTTCTATTGGACTTACTTTTATTCCTCTTCTCTTAATATAATTTTCTTTCCTGCCACAAAAATAATAATATCCATCTTCATCACGATAAAATATATCTCCTGATTTGACTCCTCTCAAAGCACTTTCCATAAGAAAACGTTTCTCTGTTTCTGTTTCATTATCCCAATATCCATTCATTACATTTTTCCCATATATAATCAATTCTCCTTTTTGTCCACAAGCTACTTCTTCTCCATACGCATTTTCTATTTTTGTATATATCCCATTTAAGGGGACACCACACGACCCCGCTATGATTTTATCCCACTTATTTCTAGGCATAATAAATACTCTTTTACACTCAGTCAACCCATACATAGGAATAATATCGATATCTGGAAACTGCCTATGAAACTCTTCTATCATAGTTACTGGCCATACATCACCTGTCGAGCATATATATTTTACGGACTTCATATTCATTACAGTCATTCTTTTGCTTTTTAGCAAAAGTGCAAAAACTGAAGGTACCAAAGGAATTGCCGTCACTTTATATTTATATATGTAATGTGGCAATTTATGTATCAACCCAAATTCTTCTAACAACACAACTGTTGCTCCTACCATATAACTCAAAAAAAATTGGTACAGTCCATAATCAAACGACAATGGCAAACCAACTAAAATTATATCGTTTACAGAATTTTCTAAACTTTCATTAATCTTTTCCACTACAAAAAGCATCGAATTTAACGATACTAAAACTCCCTTCGGCAGTAATGTTGACCCGGACGTATATATTATACATCCCCAATCTTCTTCATTTTTCAAATTGACATAACATTTTTCTCTCACATATATTTCATTTTTTAATAATTTGTTCTGACATACGCAAAATATATATTTTGCGTTACTATTTTTCAATATGTAATGTAATTTATCATCTGGGATATTTTCAGCTACTGGCACAAAAATTGCACCTAATTTTAAACATACAAAAACCTGAATAATAAATATATCCGAATTTTTTCCTAAAATTATTATTCTATCATTTTTTTGAACACCTTGACATTTATATAAATTTTCATATAGTTCTATTTCTTCTTTCAATCTTTTAAAAGTATATTTCTTGTTTTCAAAAATTAAAGCTACTTTTTCTGGCATCTCTCTCACATTTCTTTCAATACATATTTCATACAAACACCCTTTTCTCATAACCTTCTACACCCTTTCTCTCCTCGTTACTATCACATGATTTGCTTTATCCAAACTACTTCATACGAAACTTTGAGCATCATTTTTTTCAACAAAAGGTTCAAATATTCTATATTTCTTTTTGGTATCCTCATAATCCTCTGAAAAAACTACTTTTACATCATCACCAAACGTTTTCTTAGTAGCGATTGTTATTTCATCTAAATAACTACTTACAAAATCTTTTCCTTTATCTATATAATATAAAAATTCTTTAAGCCCAATCTGCTCTATTCGATACCTTCTTATTATATCTTCCTCAATTCTATCCTTGTTTATTACATTATGAATAATTTTTTTAAATACAATATCCCCTATAAGGTCATATCCCGTAACAAGACTTGCCTTTCTTCCGCCGTCTAAATAAATAATTTGTGTTTCTTTACCACATTCACATTTTTCATTTCGTACATATCCAATATCATTTGTACAATACCGAATAAATGGCATTTTTTTTGCTAATAAATTAGTTACTACCAATGAATTTACTCCCCTTGTATTCAATTCATTTTCTACAATAATATTGTCCATCACGTGAAGTTTTCCACATTTGCATTCATATGCAATTGCCCAACATTCCCTATTACCATAATGCATTATCGTTTTACAGCCAAATATTTTTTCTATATATTTTCTAGTTACTAAGTCACAATATTCCCCCTGTAGTTCGATAAATTTTAGACCTGTTATTGGGCTTACAACTTTTTCATCAATTTTCTTTGCATAATTGTATATTGTGGTTGGAGAACCACAAATCCATGTTGACTTTTCAGATTCTATAATCTTAAATATTTCAATTATATTAAAGTCAGAAAAATCAGCAAAATCAATACCATATTTTTCATTCACGCCCATTAAGGGAAAAAAATTGCTAGGTTTTACTTCTATATCCCATTTTCTTCTTTCTTTCCACTCTACTAATGCCATTAGCATACGTTCTTTCATTGTTTTGTAACACTTAAAAGGTTCTCCCGTCGTTCCCGAAGTTAACTCCCATACTGTTTTATCCTCAATTGAACTTATATATTGATTTTTATTTTCCACTATATCTTTTTTGGTAATTTTAGGCACCATTTTCAACATTGTTGATATATCATGCTCTCTGCAAGGTACACCCCCCTGCATTTTTTTCTTAAAAAACGCATTATATTTTTGTACAAACGTTAATAAATCATATAATCTTTCTTTTTTCTTATCCATACTTTCCTTATCTCAGCATTTTCTATATGCAGCTATCTTTTATACTTTCTAATAATTCACTAAATGCAACAGAACTATCTTTTTTATAAAATAAATCCCCATCTTTTTTTGCTTCTAATTCATATGGCGTAAATTCTCCCACCTCATTGGTATATCCTTCCGGGTCAATATGTATGACCTTTAGACCTGCTCGCCGTGCTGCTTCCTGTATTTTTCTTCTATCTGCATGACACCCAACACTAATTAATGATTTCGCTCTCTTATCAAAAAATACATCTGGAATTAAGTTTTCTTGTTCATATCTTCTTAAAAAATACTCATTTAGTCCCAACTGTATGGGAATGCCGTCAAAATTATTTGTATATAATGGGTCCAACAATGCCCCCTTTTTAAATAATTTTTGTAAACAGCTATAAAATTGCGAATCCGGTTTTGCTAAAAAGCACTTTTTATACATTGTCGAAAAAAGCTCATACATCTTTTCTGTATGTGCCGCTATTTCAAATCCTAATTTATCTTGTTCCGGTCCCAATACAAAAGTATTATCCGATTTATTTGTAACATAATAAACATCATGCAAAAAATTAAGCGGCGGTATCCCTAATTCTATAGAGGGACCACACCCTAACTCTATATGCGCAGGCAAATATTTTTTAATTTCTTTTATATCATTTACCTCCGTATAATCTCCATCTCTATCCTTTATTCGCGGACCATTATTAAGAACCCCCCACGCTTTTTCAAGCTCTTTACTGTTATTTTTTTTATCTTCTGTACAAATTCTTATTTCTAAACATTTATAAAATTGGGGGAACTCTCTATTCATCTTATTATCTTCTTTTTCAAAATTTTTCTGCCAAATACAATAATACAAATCCCCTTTATTATATTCATAAAAATTTTCTGTTCTTTTTACTAATTTCCATTTTCCCAACTTTAAGCCATCTAAAATATCTTTAAGATATTGTTCTATTTCATGTTCAGGAAATGTAAGATGAAGCCATATATAAGTACTAACCATACACAAATTTATAACTTGCTCTTTATCATCTTTTATTACGTCATAAGTATGCATATAATGAAGCATTCGCCTTCTCATATCATTATGATTTTTCCATCCGGATTCATGTCTCGTTCCAAACATTTGTGTTCTACGCCAAATCCCCTCATCAACTTTTCGGTCTCGATTTGTGTATTTATCCTCTAACTTCTCATAATAATTTTCCCATTTACACCTTAATTCATTATCTAAATTTTTAACAATAACATATGGAAATCTCATTTTCTACTCCCCTTTCATCACTTCTTCTCTGATGTTATCATTTACATATTTCTCCAAAAGCCTCTCTAATTCTTTGAATACAAGAAGTTTCTCCAGCTCTAAATCCTCATCACGGAAAACCACATGAAAAGCATCTTCAATCTGTACTATTAGTTCTACAAACTTAACAGAGTCATATGCTATCTGTTCTAGGGAAAATCCATCTTTTTCAAACATAATGTCTTCATCATATCCCATTTGTGATATAATAATCTCTTTTAATTTATCTTTCACTTTTACTTTTTCATTACTATTCTGCATTTTTTCCATTCCTCTCTTTTACATATTATTTGTTTAATCATTTTCAAAAATAAAATTATATATATCTTTTATTTTATTAAAACTATCCATCACCAACATCTCATCCTCAAACTCAACCCCATACTGGCTCTCCAGTTCAACAAGCATAGCAATATAAGACATAGAATCAAGCCCCAAATCCGAAACCTGCATGTTTAAATGTACATCCCTGCATTTACTACATTTCTCAATGATATCAACAAACATTTCTCCATCTGATTCTCTCTCTATTTTCATCTCTTTATAAATTGTCAACATTTTATTCCTATCAACTTTACCACTTACCGTATATATAAATGAATTTTTCCTAACAAACTTTGACGGACACATATAAGCAGGTAATTTTTTTCTACAATTTTCTCGCATATATTCTTCTCCAAATTCAGAGACACTCTTATAAAATGCAATCATCTGATTATCCAGCTTATCAAAGCAAACCACTACATCTGCAATACCTTCAATATCTCGTATATTCTCCTCTACATCCTGCAATTCAATTCTGTAGCCGTGGTACTTTACCTGTGTGTCAATTCTTCCTAAATATATTAACCTTCCATTCTCATCATATTTCCCAAGGTCACCCGTGTGATAAACTACTTTATCCAGTTCATTTACATATTGAAAGGCTCTTTTCGTTTGTTCCAGATTATACAAATAACCATCTGCCAGACCTACTCCTCCAATACAAATTTCACCATGCTCATTTTCCAAAACCATTTTTCCGTCCTTAAACAAATAAATTTCCACATTCTCTATCGGACGCCCCAAATCAACAAAATCCTTATTTGTAAGATTGCTTATCGTTGCCCAAATTGTAGCCTCTGTTGGTCCATACAAATTATAAATATCTGCATTGGTATACCTTTGCAATTTTTTTAACAAATCCCTCGGAAATTCCTCTCCTCCTACTAATATCTTTGCAACACATTTTAGGCAATCAAACTTTTCATCCACTGTTTCTAATAATCTCATTTTCGAGGGTGTCATCTGAAGCACTGCGATATCATAATCCATAATTATCTCTTTTAAACTTCTCGGGTTAAGAATCTCTTTTTCATCCGCCATCACAATGTCCATCCCTACATGAATAGCCATTAATGTTTCAAGAAAAAATATATCAAACATTGCATTTGTAAAACATCCTATAGCAGTTCCCTCTCTTACCCCCAATTCTTTAGGCATAACCTCTATAAAGTTAAACATTCCTTCTCTTTTTACACAAACTGCCTTTGGTTTACCACTTGTACCTGATGTCCAGATAATATATGCGATTTTCCCGTTATAACTTTTTTTAACAAGTTTTTGATGTGAAGCATACTCTAACGCATTCTCTATATTTATTGCATATAATCCCAAATTTCGTATCGCATTTTCATTCATACAAAAGCATTTTCTTACTTTAGAATGCTTTATCATATATTCCAATCTTTCTAACGGTGTATTCATATCAATTAGCATAAATGCTATTTGCAATTTAATACATGCTAGCATTGTACTAATCAAATATATATTTCTTGGTAGTGCAATCACAAAAATTTCATCATCTTTTTCAACAAATTTGTTCTCAACTATATATGCAGCTATCTTGTCTACTAAACTCTTTATTTCAATATTGGAATATTTTTTTCCTTTTTGTAAAACCTGTCCTTTTATTGAAATATCATTCAACATTATCCTCTACCTCCTCATCTATGTTTTATAATATATTGTCAAATATATTTAAATAGCTTATAAGTATAACTACATATACCTTTCGGTAATATCTAAAGGCTCTTCTTTAACAATCCTTTTATCCTATCTCTGCTAAAACAAAAAACAGCAGATACACCCCCCGCATACCTGCTGTTTTTCCTCCAAATCTCTTCTATTAAATTCCGTTCCTAATCTTCTCTATTCCCCGCACCGCTCCAACAGCTCTTCCCATCTTCTGTCAACTTCCGCCTGGAATGCCTCCAGCAAATGTTCATTGCCCGGTTTAAAGAGGTGCTTAAACCGCCCCTGCCTGCGCAGAAACTCCTCTAACGGCAGCTTATTCTTCGGCTTGTAGCTTAATATCCACCTGCCCTCCACCACCTCAAACAGCGGCCAGTAGCAGGTTTCCACCGCCAGCCTGCAAAGCTCAATAATCTCCGGCGCTTCATATTTCCAGCCTCTCGGACAGGGCGCCATGACATTCAGGAAAGCGGCTCCCGGCGTGTAGATTGCCTTTTCAGACTTCTCATACAAATCCTTCATATTCCCGATAAAGGTGGTCTGCGCCACATAGGGGATATTGTGGGCTGCCATGATTGCCGCTAAATCCTTTCTCGCCTGGGGCTTTCCGTCAGAAACCCTGCCGCTGGGGGTGGTGGTGGTGTCCGCATACATGGGGGTTGCGGAGGAACGCTGTACTCCGGTATTCATATAAGCCCCGTTGTCATAGCAGACATAAACCATATCATGTCCCCGCTCCATCGCTCCCGATAAGGACTGTAAGCCGATATCGTAGGTTCCGCCGTCTCCGCCGAAGGTGATGAATTTATAATTTTCCTTCACCTTTCCCCTCTTCTGCAGCGCACGGTAAGCTGTCTCTACGCCGGAGAGGGTTGCCCCTGCATTTTCAAAGGCATTGTGGATATAACTGTCCTCATAGGAGGTATAGGGATACATATAGGAAGACACTTCCAGGCATCCGGTGGCATTTCCCACCACCGCCTTATCTCCCGGATGAAGCGCTTTTAACACATTTCTCACTGCGATAGCGCCGCCGCAGCCCGCGCACATCCTATGCCCCGGTGCGAAACGGTCCTGACGCTCCTGTATTTCTTTAAAATCAAATTTCTTCTGTTCCATCAAACCATTCCTCCACCTAGTCTCTTAACCCGATATAAGGATATTCCGGGTAACTGATTGTTCCGGCTGCTAATTTCTGCAAATCTTCGTATACCTTTTCCATGTCTTCCACACGGACGTCACGCCCGGACAAGCCGTAAACCATATTGACGGTTTCCGCTGTACACTTTGCACGGTAGAGGGCGGCTGTCACCTCTGCTCCCAGAGGGCCTCCGTTTCCGCTGTAGCTTTCCGCCCGATCTAAGATGGCGATGGCTTTGCAGTGCTTCAGCGCCTCCGCAATTTCCTCCGCCGGGAAGGGACGGAATACCCGGATTTTTAATAAGCCTGCCTTTACGCCTGCTTTCCGCAGCGCATCAATGGCGTCCTTAGTGGTACCGCAGACAGAGCCGATTGCCACCACCGCATATTCGGCATCCTCTAATTTATATTCCTCAAAGAAACCGTATTTTCTCCCGGTGACGGCTTCAAATTCCTCTGCCACCTCTAAAATCACTTTTTTCGCACGCTTCATGGCTTCCGCCTGCGCCTTTTTTGCCTCCATGCAGTAGTTAGATACCGCATAAGGTCCCACTGCCATGGTTTCATCTTCTTTCAATAAATAATGCTCCGGCTCATACTCACCCACAAATTTTTTGATGGGTTCATCATCCCACAGCGTAATATTTTCCACCGCATGGCTGGTGATAAAGCCGTCCTGGCAGACCATAATCGGGAGCTTCACGTCCTTATGCTCCGCAATACGGTATGCCTGTAAAAAGTTATCATAAACCTCCTGGTTGTTCTCCGCATAAATCTGAAGCCAGCCGGAATCCCTTGCCCCCATGCTGTCGGAATGCTCCGCATTGATATTTAAAGGTCCTGTAAGCCCGCGGTTTGCCACTGCCATGGCGATAGGCAGACGGCTGGAGGCTGCCACATAAAGCACCTCCCACATCAGCGCTAAACCGCAGGATGAGGTAGCGGTCAGAGTCCTCGCCCCCGCCGCAGAAGCTCCGATAGCGGCGCTCATAGAGCTGTGCTCACTCTCCACCGGAATAAATTCTGTGGTGATTTCCCCGTTTGCAATCATATTTGCCACAAACTGAGGGATTTCTGTGGACGGGGTAATGGGGAACGCCGGCATAACGTCCGGATTAATCTGTTTAATGGCATGGGCAACCGCCTCATTGCCGGACATACGTGTCTTGATTGGCATTTTATTTTCCCTCCTTCATAGATATCGTTCCAAAGGGGCAGGCTTTTACGCAGATTCCACAGCCCTTGCAGTGGTCATAATCAAATTCCTGTCTTTTCCCTTCCTTTACGGTAATGCAGCTGTCCGGGCAGTAGGGCACGCACAGAAGGCACTGTTTACATTTCTCCCTGTCCCAAACCGGGGTGTCGGTTCTCCACTCTCCCGTCTCAAACAGTTTTGATGTGGCAGGCTCGTAAATCTGCAGCCCTTCCGTCAAATCCTGCCATCTTGTCTTTTCATTAATTTGTTCTGCTTTAAGCGCCATTAGACTACCTCCTTTAAAGCCATCTGCAGGGCTTTTCTGTTTCCCTCTAACACTTCCGGTTTCTTGGCAAATTTATGCTGTAAGGATTCTTCCATTTCCTTTAAGAATACCTCCTCGTCCATGACGCCGGAGATTTTTACCATCGCCGCAAGCATAGGCGTATTGGGAAAATATTTTCCTAACGTCGCCATGCAGACCTTGTGGGCATCGATGGTGAATACTTTTCCTTCATACCCGTTTAATAAGGGAAGTATCTCTTCCTTGCTCTTTTCCGTGTTGATTAAAATGGCTCCCTCTTTTTTCAGCCCCTTCGTGACGTCCACGGAATGAAGCAGCGTATCGTCCACCACTGCCACATAATCCGGCTCATATATATTGGAATGTACCCGGATTTCCTCATCGCTGATACGGTCATAAGCGGTAATGGGCGCTCCCATACGCTCCGGACCGTACTCCGGAAACCCCTGTACATGCTTTCCTGTATTAAATGCAACGTCTGCCAACAGCAGCGCCGCTGTCTTTGCTCCCTGGCCGCCTCTCCCGTGCCAGCGGATTTCTGTCAACTGATTCATGGCTTTCTTTCTCCCACTTCCATTTGTGTTTGTATTGCGGACAATCCTGTTTTATTTGTCCTTGTGCAAAATACAGCTGTTTCTACATAGCAGACACAGCGGTATTAGTATACGACAAAATATGCGGTTTGTAAAGCCTAAGATTCCCATATTTCCCAACTTTTTTCCATCCGTCCTTGACAAATTTCCCTCCTCTGTGATAAAGTCTATTCGAAAAGAGCGCTTGCATATTATATTTATATAATCTGCCTGTGCTCTTTTTCTTTCGCAATACGCCCATTAGAATGCAGAAAAGAGCGGATGGGTATCCTATAAAAAAATATCTTATTCCTAAATGAGACAGAACATGGGAAGTCTCATATGGATTCCATTTGAATAAACGCAAAACCACCGCATAAAGGAGGACACGCAACCATGAAAAAAACACTTATGAATTTTGAAGCTGCCAAAGATTTTTCCAAACAGCTTTTGATGGAGCTTCTCGGAAGCATTCTTATCGCCGCAGGAATCTATAATTTCGCCCTTCAGGCGGAATTTCCCATGACGGGCTTTTCCGGTATCTCCATTATCTTATACCAGCTGTTCCACGTCCCCATCGGACTTTCCACCATCCTGTTAAACATTCCGGTGGCGCTGTTTTGCTATAAGCTTCTGGGACGGAAATTTTTCATCAGCTCCATCCGCTGCATGGTGGTTTCCTCCCTCATCATCGACTACATTGCCCCTCTGTTTCCGGTTTACGAGGGCAGCCGTCTGCTTGCCGCCCTCTGTACCGGAGTAATTGCAGGAATGGGCTATTCCATTATCTACATGCAGAATTCCTCCACCGGAGGCTCCGACTTTATCATTATGGCAGTGAAGGCATTGAAGCCCTATCTTTCCATCGGGAAAATCGCATTTTTATCTGACGTGGGAATTATTTTAACCGGCGGAATTTTGTTTCAGGATATTGACGGCGTCATTTACGGCATGATTGTAAATTATCTCTTTGCCGTGGTGGCGGACAAGGCAATGTACGGCATGAACGCCGGAAAAATGGCTTTGATTGTCACCCGGCAGGGCAAATATATCTGCGACGTCATTGATAACGTCTGCCAGAGAGGCTCCACCATCCTAAAGGCAAAGGGCGGCTACCAGGAAGAGGATAAACAGGTGGTGATGTGCGCCTGCAGCAACAAGGAAATGTATTTTGTCCAGAAAGCGGTAAAAGAAGCCGACCCGGATTCCTTTCTCATTGTGTTAGAATCCAATGAGGTGCACGGGGAAGGCTTCCACCCCCTGCAGCTTGGGGAGCGGGAAGCCAAAAAAGGGGCTGCGCACTAATTCTTAGTGCGCGCCCCTTTTTGTTCTCTATTCCTTTTTCCACTCCGCTATCTGCTGCTGCAGCGTGCCATAAAGCTGCTCCGGCTCGATGGGCTTCGAGAGATGGGCGTTCATGCCCGACGCTGCCGTACGTGCAATGTCCTCCGGAAAAGCGTTTGCCGTAAGGGCGATAATGGGAATTTTCTTTGCGTCCTCACGCTCTAGCGCCCGTATCCGTTCCGCCGCCTCACAGCCGTCCATTTCCGGCATCTGCATATCCAGCAGAATGGCGTCAAAAAGCCCCGGCTCCGACGCTGCAAAGGCTTCTACTGCCTCCCTGCCGTTTTCCACCGCTGTCGTCTCCATTCCCTCCATACTGAGAAATTCTTTCACAATCTCCGTATTGAGAAGATTATCCTCCGCCAGAAGAATATGCCTTCCCCTCAGCTCTGTAAAATCCATCTCTTCCTTTTGTGGAAGCTCTTCCTGGGAGCTGACGGAAAACGGGAGCATAACACTGAAACGGGTGCCCTTCCCTAAGCTGCTGTCCACCGTTATCTCACCGCCCATCTGGGAAACAAGGTTTTTCACAATAGGCATTCCAAGACCTGTGCCCACTACATTCTGAGCGCCAAAGCGTATCTCCCTCTCATATGGCTCAAACAGCCGGGGCAGAAATTCCTCTGACATTCCTCTTCCCGTATCCTCCACCACAAACACATACCTGCCGTGCCTGCTCTTTTTCACCTGCTCTAAGGTAACGGTAACCGTATCTCCGCTCTCGGTGAATTTTACGGCGTTGGAAATCAGGTTGTTTAAAATCTGGGTAAGCCTTAACGGGTCCCCACAGACAACAGGTGATGAAACCTTGGTTTTCACTTTAAAATTCTTCCCTTCACTTTTCGCCTGAATCTGAAACGGCGCCACACAGTTTTCCACCGTATCGCACAGGTTAAAGGTGCTGTTGTCCAAATCAATTTTTCCCTGCTCTAACCGGGACATTTCCAAAATATCATTAATCAGCGTAAGCAGCTGCTGGCTTGAGGTGCCTATCTTCTGGAGGTAGTCTGCCATCTTCTCCCGGCTGCACTCCTCCCGCTGCCCTAGCTCCGCCATTCCGATAATGACATTTAACGGCGTCCTCATATCATGGCTCATGCTGGAGAAAAACTGCTTCTGGGATTTCTCGTTTGTCTCCGCCGAGGCTAACGCTTCCTCCATAATCCGCATACTCTGCAGCTGACGCTGCTTTTCCGCTTCCACCTCCCGAAAGCAGAGCACTGCCTCACCGGGACTGTTTTCCGGGTCCTGCACAAGCCGCACATTCACCCAGCGGTACTCATCTCCAAACAGACGCAGGAAATCTCCGCCGTAGTCCACTGTCTTTTTTTCTGCCTGCAGCAGAATATTTTCCATGGAAAAGCTCTTGGCAAACTCTCCGCTGGTTTCCTCATTCATACAGCATACCAGCACATCCAGCAGCTCCTGGTAAGTCCCTCTCTCAGGCAGCCGCTGCCGGACGTATTCGGAGCCTTTTATCATCTCGTAGGTCCCGTCTCCCATGATAATCCGGTACATCGCATAATAGGAGTTGCCAATCATCTGTATGGTATCATTCTTTTTAGCGAGGTCTTTCTTTACCCTCTTCTCCCGTCTGCCTAACAGGAAGATAATCACAACTAAAACAAACCCAATGGCAAAATAATAGAAATACATGGTATACAGGTTCTCATACAACGCCTCTATGGGAATTGTAAGAATACAGAGCCAGCCGTTTTTGGCACGGTAATAATAGACGTCCCGTTTCGCCCCATCCATATCTATCACAGAACCATTGCCCTTTTCGATTTCCCCGTCAGCGATTTTTTGGTATAAATCCGCCACGTATTCCGCCGCCTCATCCTTTGAAACCTCAAACGGCGTTTTATAGTAAATCATCTCCCCGGCTGCGTCGCAGACATAATAGGAGCTGTTTTCCAAAACCTGAACAGGCTGATGGCTTCTCTCAAAATTTTCCGGAAACAGGTCAAAGGCAACTGCATTTCCCGTATCAGGATTTGCCGCCGCAACTGTCACCACCTTCTCCCCATAAACGGTATCGACATAGACATTTGTGAAAACAGGCTCCCCCTCCACTGCCATCGCCTGGCGGTACCATACCTTTGCCGTATAATCGTAATTTTCAATTCCCTCCCAGGGCTTGTCTGCAACCATTTTCCCGTCAATCACTGCATAGGCGTCCGCTCCGTTGCCGTTCATGGTTTCTCTGGTTTTGGCAAAATAGCTGGTAATCCACTTTTCCATTTCCTCAAAGGATTCGCCCTCCGCAGTCTGCTCGTCGATGTAAGCCATGCCGATTTCCACAATTTTTTTATAAATTTCTATATTCAGCTCCTCGTCGATGGCATAGCTTTCCACCAGATTTCTTCCCATATAATCTGCATTTTCCATCAGCAGGCTCCGGCTGCCGAACAAACCGATTCCCGCAGACAATATCAGAAAAAATAAAATCCAGAACAGCTGCCTGTTGCTGCTTGTCATCTGTTTTTCTTTTCTCTTTTTCATTTCACAATTACTCCCTCTGTCACAGGTTTTTCTGTAAAATAAATATTATCCAAGCCATTTTTCCAAAACCTCCAAGAGCTTGGAAAGCTCAATGGGTTTTGCAACATGGTCGTTCATTCCTACCCGCATACATTTCCGGATATCGTCTGAAAAGGCGTCGGCGCTCATGGCGATAATCGGAACGTTTTTCAAATCCGCCCTCTCTGCAGCGCGGATTTCCTCCACCGCCTCGTAACCGTTTTTCACCGGCATCTGGATATCCATGAAAACCAGGTCAAAATAATGCTCCGGGCTGTTTAACATTTTCTCCACCGCCTCCTGTCCGTTATAGGCTTTTTCCACCTCAATTCCGGTACAGGAAAGAAGCTCCACTGCGATTTCAATATTAAGCTCGTTATCCTCCGCAAGAAGAACCCGCTTCCCGCTGTAATCATGCTCCCCAAATTCTTCTATTTCAGAAATCTTCTCTTCCTTCGTATTTCCCACCACAGATTTCAGCACATAGAGCAGCCGGGACTTAAACAGAGGCTTTGCAATAAAGGCATTCACTCCCGCCTCCCTTGCGCTCTGTTCAATGGCGGACCAGTCATAGGCGGAGAGAATGATAATCGGAACTTCCTCCCCTAATTCCTTACGGATTTCCCTCGCCGTCTCTATGCCGTTTTTATCCGGCATCTTCCAGTCTAAAATCACCACGGCGTAATCCTCGGCATTCTCATGGGCGTCCACTACCCTTTCAACCGCCTCGCCGCCGCTGAGCACTCCGTCGGCACACATACCGATACTGTTCAAAAGCTCGCAGGCGCTCTCACAGGCATCCTGCTCGTCATCCGCCACAAGCACATGAAGCTCTTTTAAGCACTCTACGTCCTCTTCCTCCACATTCCGCAGCTTTAAGTATACCTGTACCGTAAATTTAGAACCTACCCCTAACTTGCTCTCCACCCGGATATCTCCATTCATCATGCGGACAATATTCCGGGCAATCGGCATACCAAGCCCTGTTCCCTCGATTTTCCGGCTGGCGCCCTCCGCCCTGGAAAATGGTTCAAAAATCTTTTCGAGATATTCCTGCTCCATACCGATTCCGGTATCCTCAAAAACAAACTCATAGCAGCCGAAGCCCTGGATATGGGAAGGCTTTTCGCTGATACTGAACACAATGGTTCCGCCCTCCGGCGTAAATTTCACCGCATTTCCCATAATATTGACAAACACCTGCTGCAGCCGCAGGGAATCTCCGGTGACTTCCTCATGGGTCAGATTTGCCACATTGACTTTCAGCGTCTGGTTTTTCGCCTCCACCTGGGGATGGATAATCGCCAGCAGACTCTCCACCGCCTTGGGCATATCAAAATCCTCCTCCGAAAGGGTGACCTTTCCGCTCTCAATCTTTGACATGTCAAGAACGTCATTGATAAGAGCTAACAGGTGGCGGCTGGAAAGGGTAATCTTATTCAGGCAGTCCGTAAGCCTCTCCTTATCGTCAATGTGCATGGCAGCCACCGCCGTCATACCCATAATCGCATTCATCGGCGTACGGATATCATGGGACATACGGGAGAGGAAATCACTCTTGGCGCGGTTTGCCTCATCCGCCGCCTCAAAGGCATCCTTTAAAGCCTTCCGGTTGCGGAATTCATTCTCTTTTAAGGCTGTGACATCCTGAATCGCCAGCAGCACCGAGCTGGCAACTCCGTCCTTCCGGTCAACACAAAGAATCGACATATTTTCCCATCTTGGCTCATCCTCCTCAATCTGGTACTCATATTGTAAATAGGGGGTGTCCTCCGTCAGCTTCTCCCGAATATAGGTTTTGGAAATCACACGGTTCATATCTGTGCCATCCTCTCCCTCTTTCCGGTACTTCGGCGTAAAATATCCCACCAAATCCACGCAGCTTCCCTCTTCTGTGACGCCATGCCCCATTCCTTTTATGTACTGATAAGTATTCTTTTCCAAATCCACATAAACAAAGCGCTGGAACAGCCGGGTCACTCCGCCCACAATCTGGGACATCTCCCGTTTTTCCCCCACCAGCTTTTTCTTCTGCTTCCAGTTCCAGAACAGCAGGCACGCGATATAAACCGCAAAGGAAACAATCAGCTTTATTTCCAGCTCCACGCCCACGGAATTCGATGCGGAAATCATGCTGCTGGTAACCCCTGAAGGAAAGGTCTGTATCAGCATCCAGTCACAGGTTGAAAGCCCTGTCAGATAAGCATTTCCCGTGCCCTGCGTCCCTTCATAGCGGTATCCTAAGGATGTATGCTCCCGGAACACGCCCTTGATTTCCTCATATACCTCATCAGAAACTCTCATGGTATCCGGGAACCGCACCAGCATATTCTCCGGCGCATTGTCATCACCGCAGCTGTAAATCACCGTTCCGTCGCTGAGGCAGAGATAATTCTTTGCCGCGGTTTCAAAAAATTCTGCGGAGAGAATATTTTTCATCCGCTCTTCCCGGTAAACTCCGTTCAGTACGCCTACAATCTCTCCCTCATAACGCACCGGTGCATAAAAATTCACCTGGGTTTCCCCGTCCTTAGAGTGAAAATCCACTATCATACCGGAATTTCCTTTGATTCCCTCCATATAATATTCCTGCCCGGATACGTCTGAGGTTTCTCCCGCCGCTGTCATTTTTATGCCATCCTGATTCACATACTCCATGTAATCGAAGGAGGACATTTCCTGCAGCTCAGCTAACCTCTTCATATCCGGATTGGGTGCTTCTAACGCTTCACCGTAAAGGTAAGCTATAACCTCCATTCTCTCCTTTGCCACGCTAAGAAGCCCGGATATCTTTTTCGCCGTCTGCACCGTCGCATCCTGTACATAGCTCTCATTCTGATGGATAATACGCGCCTTGTTTTCTTTGGTAAAGACAATAAAAGAAAAAACGATAAATACTCCCAGAATACTTACAAGAAGTATTTCTCTCACTAAGTTTTTATTGATTCGTTTCTCCGGCTGCATTGACTACCTCCCATTTTCCCTAGTTGGCATTACTTGCTGCAATTTTTACCTTGCTCCACAGATTACTGATAATTTTTCTTGTTTTTTCATTATAGACAAACACCTCGTCTAATTCATTGCCGCTTCGGGGCAGATACGAGCTGACGCCGTAAAAATCACCGCCCTCCCCGGAAAGGTCCTCCATCACTTCCCGATTCGCCGAGGTGTATCCCACATAGCTGGAATTGTCGTAAGCCCCGTCGTAATCACAGGCAAAATTGATAAAAGCGTGAGCTAATTCCGGATTTTTGGCATTGGCGGGAATCACCATGGCATCTGACCACAGGTTGGTGCCCGACTCCGGAAGATAAAAGCCCATGTTTTCGTTTTCCGTCATAACATAGGTTGCATCGCCGGAATACATCAGCCCTAACGCCTTTCTTCCCTGCGCCATATTGTCAATAATTTCATCTGTCACAATCTCCGGCTTCATGGTCTGCACGCACTGCACCAGCCACTCATAGGCGTCATTTAATTCATCCTCGTTTTCCGTATTCATGGAATAGCCGAGAACCTTCAGCGCCATCATGAAGCTGTCCCGCTCGGAATCGTATAAATAGATGTCCCCCCGGTAGGTTTCATCCAAAAAAATATTGTAGCCCTCCCTCTCTAAGTCCGCAAGGTCCACCTTGGTCTTATCATATACGATTCCCACCGTCCCCCAGAAATAGGGGATGGAATATTCATTCTCCGGGTCATAGGGAAGGTTTTTGACCCCCTCCGCCAGCTTATCCATGCAGTCTAGCCTGGAATGGTCCAATTTCTGTAAATATCCCTCGGAAATCAGCCTTTGTATCATATAATCGCTGGGAACAAGAATATCGTAGGACTCCCCGCTTGCCACCTTAATGTACATCTGCTCGTTGGAGTCAAAATTTTCCATGACCACCTTCGCCCCGGTATATTCCTCAAAATCAGCGATAATATTTTCCCCGGTGTATTCTCCCCAGTTGTAAATATGCAGAGTCTGCCCCTCAAAGGGACGCTCCCCATTCGCTCCGCGGAAGCCAAAAAACAGTGCAAGCCCCGCCGCGCAGACGGCTGCCGCTGCTGCCGCCGGAATCCATTTTCTCTTTCCAAGCTTCGCCTTCTTCTGCCTTTTTGCCGCAAATACAGGCAGCACGTTAATCAGCACCAGCACAACGGTGATAATCACAATCATCAGGGTCGAAACCGCATTGATACTGGGGTTCACCCTCCGGCTCATAGTATAAACCATAATGCTTAAGTTCTTTACCCCGCTGCCCGTAACAAAATAGGAGATAATAAAATCGTCCACCGACATGGTAAATGCAATCAGTGCGCCGGACACGATTCCCGGCGTAATCTGCGGAATAATCACCTTCGTCAATGCCTGCCAGGGCGTCGCCCCCAGGTCCATCGCCGCATTTGCCAAATCCGGGTCTAAGGAACGGATTTTCGGCATCACCGAGAGAATCACATAGGGAATACAAAAGGCAATATGGGCGAGCAGCATGGTGAGATACCCCTTCTCCACCCGGAAGGTAATAAACAGCAGCATAAAGCCTATGGCGGTCACAATTTCCGGATTCATCATGGGAAGATTATCCACCTGCTTCATAATATCCCGCACAACTCTTTTGGATTTGCTGATTCCGATTGCCGAAAAAGTTCCCACTACGGTGGAAACAAGGGTGGCAATCAGCGCAACCCCAAAGGTGGTGTACAGCGCCTCTAACATATCTCCCGTCTCTAACATATGGCGGTACCAGCGGAGGGAAAAGCCCGTAAAGCTTGTCAAAGATTTTCCCTCATTAAAGGAAAATACAATCATATAGAAAATCGGAAGATAAAAGAAAGCAATCATCAGAACCATCAAAATCTTCCCGAAGGGACGCTTTTCTTTCTTCATAACAGCTAGTCCTCCTCCTTTCCGCCCTGGTTGCGCTTCTCTATCTTATGGACGCACATCATAAGCAGCATCATAATCGCCGCCATTATCATAGATATGGCACTGCCGAAATTCCACTCTCCCACGGTGATAAACTGGTTTTCAATCACATTTCCGATAAGGAAGTATTTTCCTCCACCCAGAAGCTTCGGGATAAAAAAGGAACTGACCGCAGGCAGAAATACCAGCGTAATGCCGTTGATAACTCCCGGAAGAGAGAGCGGCAGCGTCACCCGCCGAAAGGTCTGCACCGGATTTGCCCCCAAATCGGCGGCAGCCTCCAGGAGAGAGTAATCCATTTTGCACAGCGCTGTATTAATCTGTAAAATCATAAAGGGCAGGAAATTATAGACCATTCCCAAAAGCACTGCCCCCTCGGTATACAAAAGCTCTGTCTCTCCCAGCCCAAAGAAGCCTAATATTCTCTGCACCGCCCCGCCCTCGCTCAAAAGCCCAATCCAGGCATAGGTCCGCACCAGCATATTAATCCACATGGGAATGGTGATACAGAACACCAGAAGATTCTGGGTTTTCTCATTGCAGCGTGAAATGTAATATGCCACAGGATAGCCGATAAGCAGGCAGATAACCGTGGTTTTCACTGCAATCCAGAGGGAACGCCAGAGAATAATCAAAAAATCTGCGTCTGTAAAAAACTTCACATAGTGCTCTAAGGTAAGGGAAAAGGAAACAATGCTGTTTCCCGGCTCCGTAACGGAATACACGGCAATCAATACCATCGGAAGTACCAGCATGACCGCCGCCCACACAATATAAGGAATTGCTATCTGCGAAAATCGTTTCATCTAATATACCATCCTTGACATCACATGAATATCCTCCGGGAAGAAAGTCAGTCCCACTTCCTGTCCCTCCTGGATATAATCTGTGGTATGAATCTTAAATTCCCTTCCCGTGGTGGAAAAGGTAATCCGGTAGACGCCTTCCGTCACGTCCTTCGGCTCAAAATCATAATCTACGCTGATATCCACGCTCTGGTTTTCATCGCTTAGCTTCCAGCCCTGAGCATTCGCCCATGTCCTGATGTCGATATCCAACGCCTGGGACTCTGCAATCTCCTCCACTGTGGTCTGGAAATCGAATGCCATGACCGCCTCGTTTGCCTTTTCATTTTTCACAAAGGGCTGGTTCACCACAAAGATACTGCGCTCAATGCTGGTGCCGTTGGCAGTGGAAAAACGCACCGGGTACTCCCCCTCTTCCTCCTTAAGGTCATACTCGATTCTGGAAATGGAAATATAGTCGTCCGTCTCCGGGTTCCACGCCTGAGCGTTGGAACGCGCCACAATCTCTTTGTCGTCTAAATTTTTCACGTCCTCTAAATCCACATAAAAGTTAGTCGCGCTGATTTTCTCTTTTCCGTTCTCGCTGACCACGTCCTGATTTCTGGTGACGCGCATGTTTACCGTCACCTGGGTACCGGGTATCGTCTCCACCATAACCTCATAATGGACTCCCTTAAACAGGACGCTGCGCACCTCGCCGCTCATCTTTCCGGCTGCCACATCCACGATATCAATATCCTCCGGGCGGATTACCACATCCACCGGCTCCTTTTCCTTGAAGCCGAAATCCACGCAGTCAAAGGTAATATCGTCAAATCTTACTTTATAATCCTCTAACATCACACCGGGAATAATATTGCTCTCCCCGATAAAATTCGCCACATAACGGTTTGCCGGCTCGTTGTAAATCTCCTGAGGCGTACCCACCTGCTGGATTTCCCCGTTTTTCATGACCACAATCTTGTCCGACATGGTCAGCGCCTCCTCCTGGTCATGGGTGACAAAAATAAAGGTGATTCCCACCTCCTGCTGAATCCGCTTCAGCTCATACTGCATTTCCTGCCGGAGCTTTAAATCTAACGCCGCCAGCGGCTCGTCAAGAAGCAGCACCTTCGGCTCATTGACAAGCGCCCTTGCAATGGCAATCCTCTGCTGCTGCCCGCCGGATAACAGCGTGGTGTTTTTATCTTCAAAGCCCTCTAAGCCGATGAGCTTTAGCATCTTCATCACCTTCTGGTCAATGACGTCCTTGCTGAGCTTGTTGATTTTCAGCCCGAAAGCAATATTTTCATACACGCTCAGATGGGGGAACAGGGCGTATTTCTGGAAAACCGTGTTTAACTCCCTCTTATAGGGCGGCAGCTCATTGATTTCCTCCCCATTAAATATAATCTTGCCCTCGTCAGCGTCTAAAAATCCCCCCAGAATCCTAAGGAGGGTGGTCTTTCCGCACCCGCTGGGACCAAGCAGGGTTACAAATTCGTTTTCATATATATCAAGGTTTACTCCCTTTAACACAATCTGTCCGTCAAAATTTTTCACAATGTTCCGAAACTCAATCAGTTTCTTTTGTTCCATTCCCGCAATTCTCCTTCTAATCTGCTTATAAATTCCTCACACGCCTATTATATCTATGTCCCGGCAGAATAGCAACCGTGAAAAACTGCCTAACATTTTCTTCCTGAACGCATACAATATATCGTACCAAAAAAACAGGAGGACACAACCAACATGAGTATGCCAAAAATAGAATGCGCTAACATTGATAAATGCTGCGCAGCTTCATCTCTTCTCCAGTCCATCGCATTGGAGGAAACAGCCATTTCCCACATCTTAAACGCAGAGGGCGAGAAATTGCAGAAAGCTGTCTCCATTGCCTGCGAGCAGAAGGAGCTTATCGAAATCAACAAATCCGTTGAAAGTATGGTAGATAAGATTACCAGCTTAGAAATCGTACTGAAATCCAAACTGGATTTGATTAAACCTATCCTTGACGACTGCAAGGACTGCGACAAGGAACACAAATGCGATAAAAAGCCTCATAAACCTGAGTGTGAGTGCTAAAACTGCGGTAGGGCTTTTATGCCCTACTTACATATTTTTATTCCGTCTATATTTCGCTAACAAAAACCGGTCTCCCGCCTCTAGCTTTTACGTCTGACTTTCACGAGCAAAAACCGACCTCCAGCCGTCAGCTTTTACGTCTGACTTTCACGAACAAAAACCGACCTCCAGCCGTCAGCTTTTACACCTGACTTTTAGGGTCGGTTTCGTTGGTTTAAAGATGCGGGGACACTCTGTTTATTTTGTTCTTTCATAGCCCTAATAAATTTCCTCTGCGTCTTCTGGCAGCTCCCTCACATGCTGCAAAAATTTCCGGCAGTTCGCTCCCTCAAGGTCATTGTAGGCATATCCTAACTTTTCTCCCACCAATACCGCTGTCCGCTCAAATAAATCACACATGCGAAATACGGCATTCCAGCACTCTTCCATATCTGCGCCGCAGTACGTGGAAAGATACATCTTCCACTCCGCCTCCGGCAGATAACGGGACATATATTTACCCGACTTTCCCACGCTGACGGCAAACTCCGTCTCTATGCCGATTTTCCATGACAGAACCTTCTGCAGCTGCTGCCGGACGCAGAAATTCAGCATATCCTGCACGTAGGTTATCTCCTGTCTCCACAGCCCCTTTGCCACATTGTCAAGGCACCACCAGAATTCATTGCAGGCGCCAAGAAACTGCTCCCTTGTCGGCTTTTTCACCCGGTAATCCTCGTCCGTTGCCTCAGGCACCATGGAAAACATATCATCCTTATCTAAAAGCACCCGGCATAATTTATCCTGCAAAATATTTTCTTTCGCATGGACAATACTTTCCACATGCAAGTCAATCCGGTTTCCGTCCGCAAACTGCATCAGATAGCCGTAAAAATTTTCCTTATCACTGGGGTAATCCGGATTCTCATCGGGATACTGCATAAAAAGCCGCTCCCCAAAATAATCAATCCAGTTTTCATCCTCAAGATAAGGCTTTGTGTCCGTCACAACATACACCACATCATAATCCTGAAAAATATCCTTCGGCACGTTGGGATTGGTTCGTGAGCCGTTCATGTATACGGCGCGAATCCGTTCATCCGTTCCGGCTTTGTCTAAAATCAGCCGGTACATTTCCGCTTCTGTTCTCATTCTGCCGTTTCCTCCAATATCTGTCTGCTTCTTTCATTATAACAAAAACACAGTAAATTGCTAACCCGTTTACCGTAAATTAAACGGAAAAATACTGTATTTCACGGTTCAAATCAGCCGAAGCGATGTGAAGTGCCTCTGTTCCCCGCCGTATTCTGTCGCTTTTCTCCTTCGTTTTTAACACCAGTTCATCCACATGAATGGTGGTGGCTAAAACTTCCTCGCTTCCCGCTGCCTGCTCCTCCGTGATGGACGCCATCTCCACCGCAATATCGTTTACCTTCGTAATCTGCCCCGTAAGCTCGTTTAAGGCTTCTCCCGCCTCATCCGCAACACTCATAATGGAATGAAAGGTATCTGACGCCTCCTTTAAGAGCTCGGAATTGGCTTTGATATCCTTCCTGCTCTGTTCTGTGGACTGGGCGGTTTTCAAAATGAGGGAAGAAACATTGGCAATCAGGTTTTCAATGGCAACCGCATTTTTCGCAGAGGTATCTGCCAGAGATTTTATTTCCGTGGCAACCACCGCAAATCCTTTTCCTTTTTCTCCCGCCCTGGCTGCCTCTATCGCCGCATTTAAAGAAAGCAGATTGGTCTGTTCCGCAATTTCCTTGATTATTTCCGTAATGGAATTGATTTCTTCCGCCGCACCGCTGACGCTTTCCACCAGCACCGCCAGCTCATCCATGGAATTTTCCAGCTGCTGCATGGAGGTATTTACCGTATCAATGTCCTTGTCTGTCTTTTTAGACTCCGTCACCATGTCCTGAATCTGCTGGTTTGTCTTTACGCCCGACGCATAGGTGGAATTGGCAATCACCGCCAGCTCTGTGGCATGATTCGCCAGTGTCTGGGTTCCCTGGGTCATTTCCTCCATGGACACGGTCAAATCATCTAACGATTTATTCTGTACCCCGGTATCCTCGTTTAATTCCTCCGCCATAATAGAAAATTCCTCGGAATGCTCCGACAGCTTTGAGGTGGTAATTTCTATCTCCCCCAGCAGCTTATCCATTTTGGAAATAAATTCGTTGAGATTTTCGTTGATATCCGTGATTTCATTTTCCCATTTGGTGTGTGAAACCGGAACCTGTACCGTGAAATCCCCATTCATGATTGCCACAATATTTTCCTTGGTCTGTTATAACTCCCGCATCTGCCTGCCAATCAGAAGGACGCTGACTGCCGATAGCAAAAGAAGCATTGCTGCAATGCTCCCTGCCTGGATTTTCCATGTGTTTCCCAGGGCATTTATGACCTGCTCCACTTTTACAAAGCCGCCCAGATTTTGGGAGTTTATCATTTCATTCATGACGGAAATTTTCATAAATAGATAGGTAAGTATAGAATTTAATATCATCATTACACTGATAACCGGAAGCACCCCGAAGGTGATTCTCCATTTTAACGCTAAATATCTTCTTCTTTTTTCCATGGTTTTACCCCTTTCTCTTCCTAAATTGTAATATGGAAGAAAAAGGGGCAAAACCATGGGGAGGTATAAAATGGGTAAAATGCGGGTAAAAATTTTTTTGAAAGTTACCTACACTATTCTAAGAATCATTCCGCTTTGCTATCTTATCCAAATAACACTGTACTGCTTTTGAATATGGATATGCCTGTCCCTTAAGCCATTGCAAATATCCAATATCTTTTATATATATATCTTCTATCGTTTCCCCTTCATATTTTCCACCCCTTAAGGTCATTTTCCCTATATCCTCCACAGTTTTATATGCATATATCTCTTTTATAAGCTCATTTTTCTCAGATAAGCATTCTCTATTTAATTTTCTAAACCACACTCCAAAGCTCTCACGCGTATGCTTTGTTCTATGTTCTGCGATAATACCATTTTCATCCACATCAACTACTTCAATAAGCAGTACCTCGTCTTCTGCTCTTGTACCCTTTTTGGCATAATTAACCAAATATAATGTAGCATTAAAGTCTAATTTGGTTTTCCATAATGCTAAGAATTTTGTTGCATTCTTATTCCAATATCTATTAGGATGGCTTGAATAAGGAGTAACTTTTTGAGTTTCTTCACACAATAAATACTCAATGATAATATATCCTAATTTCGGATGCTTTTGTAATCTGTCAAAATTAATTGCCGCAGTACAGTCGTCCCCTAACAATTCCTTTGAAAATTCAAATCCGCTTTGGTCATCATGTCCCAATTTCTTACTTGACTGATAATTAAACCCATTCATTCTAAATCTCCTGTCTATTATAACAAACTGTTTCCTTCACAATATTATTCTCATACCACTCTTTCGGTGCACCACCGCTATTATGAGCCTTATCTAACATCTTATATATCTGGGGATACCTTACATCAAACCTAAGCAGTGTCTTTAACTCTGATGTCTGTATCGGTAATATCTTCATTCCGGTAATATACTCTGTACCTGCGGTATTATAATATTCCATATACCGTCTGGCTCTAAAATCAGAAATAACATTTGTATTAAGAAACGTCGTCACAAATACACAGTATGCTTCATCCTCCGGATGTGCCAGGCAATAATCCCCTAAATGTCTTGAAACTGGTTCCATTTCCATTCTTCGTTGATTTGAACCATCTGCAAGTGTTGCCTCTATCAGCAGAGTATGCTTAGGATATTCGTTTGATGCCTCATATTTCCAGACAATATCCGCTTCTCCGCCTCCGGCATGTGTTTTCGGCAATAAATCCGCTTCCAGTGATAAATTCATATAGTCCAGTACATCACCTTCTCTATCACTGATGACATACCATGCTATGCCAAGAATATATTCAAAAATTGTGGGTATATCCGCATTATCCGTAACCAAAGCTCTGATTTCATCATCATTTCTGCTCTCAAAATAACCAAATAATGTAATAAGCGTATCTTTATCAAACTTATCATCAATCAGTTTATTAAAACGGGCATACCTCTCGCCTTTGATGACTTTATGGGCTGCTTCTTTATCTGTAACATGTTTTCCAAGAACCCGTCCTAATTTTTGATATAGCTGATCCGTATTGATTGCCAAACAAGAATGAATATCTGCAAGCTCAACATTTTTTGATAATAATTCCGTCTTCTCAAAAGCGAATTCTAACAAATTATCAGCAATATTCTCTATGTAACACTTCGGTAACACATCAAGCTTTACTTTATTATCCTCAAATAACACTGTGTCCGTAATTTTAAAATATCTTCTGTTCAAATCAAAGTAATCTGATAATGTCGCTTTCGCCTTAAACAGGTGCATTATCTTAAAAAATTCTTCATTAAATCCTTCGTCCGTTGTCGCCCTAAGCATAGGTACCGGCTTTAATACAGCCAGTCCCTCCCTGGCAATAACACTTCTCGCATTGCTTTTAAAAAAATATTTACGCCATGCGCCGCCAACTTTACTATTTGTCAACTTTTTTGTTGCCTCATAGAGTTGCAATGCTGCATCCTCATTTAAAAATACTATATTCTTTAATATTCGGTACAAAGCGTAATATGGCTTGTCATACCTGGCGCTCTTACGGTTCAGCCCAACATTACAAATTAGCCTCTCTGTTATTTCTTCTTCCTGCAACATTTTCAATGCTCGTTGATAATTATCCATACCCATGAGTACTGATAAAATAATATCCTCGTAATCTAAATTACTATTACGCGATGAAAGAATACACTCAACAACCTTATTTGTAGTTTCCTTATCGACGCATAATGGTAATAGGTATGTGAATTCATCATTTGTAAGATATTCAACCTTACTTATCACATACAAAAACACAACAAATGGTCTTACATTCTTTCCATCAACATTATTTGATGCCTTTAATAATTGCTTAAAATACAAATAACTGTCTTTCGGTATTTCAAGCAAATTGTCCGATGAAAAATCCTCTGATTGCGCAATCCTGATTAATTCCTCCCCCGCTTCTGTTATATTGCGTTCATCATCCAACAAACCAATATCTCTTAGCCCTGATGTCTTTTCTCGCGCATCTTTATATGGTCTGGGAGCATCCCCTTTTACAAATTTTCTTTCTTTCAAAAAATTATAATATTCAGTCTGAAATTCATCATTGCCAGTCCATACCTTACCTTTATTGTTCGGGAATGCTTTGAATTCTTTCAATAATGTCAGCTGCATTTCAATACTCATATTAAATTTATCTGTTCTATAGCTAGTTGTACCTAATGCCCAGCAATAGCTTTTGAAACCAATTTTATCTACCATACCCTCATTTCCCCTTTTAGTAATTTACCACCATTATTTCTTTTGTAATACCTTCCCTCTTAGTATGATAATTCGAATTTGCATAATCATAATTAAGGGATATTACCTTAAACTTTTCATTTTTCTTTAACCAAGCAGCTAAGATATCATTCTTCCTGCCTTTACTCTCCAATACATTTGATAATGCAAACCGGATTCCTCTTCTATCCACTTCTTCTAAATATGATAACAAATCATATTCATCCTTTTCCGTCCATCCATCCTGCTCATTATATGGCGCGCACGTAATCAGATACGGCGGATCCGCATAAATGAAACTCTTATCCGTAAAATCATCTAACTTCACTTCTCTAAAATCTCCGTTTGTAAAACAGTAATCTCCACTTTTTATCCGGTCAATAAAGTCTCCTAATTTTTCCTGCATCTTTGAATTAAAATCCCTTTTTCCTACAGGCAAATTAAATTCTCCCTTTTTGTTGAACCTTAACTGGTTATTGAACGAATATACTATCAACAGGTATAACATCAAAAAATATTCATCATCCTGCTCTTTTTTGCTGTTAAAATCTTTTCTGAGCTTGTTATATCCGTCCCTGTTGTATGAACTTAACCCCTTCGAACTTTCACATCCATAATATTCATATCCATTTTTACTCACAAGAGAAAGATGGTAGCTGTCGATTGCGGCATACAACCATTCAAATACCTGTTCTTTGGACAATTTTCTAAATGTATTTAGCAGCCCCATTAGATATTTATTAGAATCATTAAACTGAACTTTATTACAATTCAGATTGATGCCAACATTACAGCCTCCACAAAACAAATCAACTGCCTTATCTGCCTCCTTTGGAAAATACGGAAGCAGCTGAGGAAGCAATTTATATTTTCCGCCTATATAATTTAATGCCGAAGGTATCATTTCCTTTTCCGTTTCGCTGCAAATACACAAAAACAAACGTTCTTGATTCTCCTTGATATCAGATTTACCTGTTGAGAATGCCTTATAATCTTCTGCAAAAACCTTTACCGTGCCTTTTTTCTGTAAAATACGCATAATATCATCATCGCTGATTTTCGCATTTGAACGGTCATTTCCTTTTTCCGCCATATTGTTATATGAGAGAAGGATGTATTTTGCGTGAATGGAATCTATCAGATTTTCAAAAGCTGCCGTCGCTTTTTGCGTACAATAATCACTTTTTAAAGCAGTTCTATCCATCTTTTTAGCAACTCCAAACACTTCCGGTTTGTTCCATCGCGCTACATTTTCTAATAAATGATATGCATCGCAGTATTGTCTTGAATTATATGGCGGGTCAATATAAACCAAATCTGCTTCTATATCCACCGCCAGCTCATTGGTATCCATATTGTAACATACATTGTTTTCATTCAGCTTCCTGTCCGGCTGTGGGACTGCTAACTCAAGATGTTTATCAAATTCTGCTCCCTGTCTGTATGCATCATAATGTCCACAGGTATTGGCAATCTTATCCATGGCATACAGTAAAGATGTTATCAGCAGCGCTCTTTCTCTTTCGTTAATATCTCCTTTATGAAACTGGTTTTCTATGTCCTGTCTTATAAAACCAATTTTTCTGCAATCTTCTAGTGAAAAATAAGTATTGGCAAAATTTTCACTCATATAGTTGTCCTGCACCACATCCATATTGTTATATTCCATAATCAGGGATATTATTTTTTGTTCCGAATATTCTTCACTGCCAAACCATGCCAAATGGCAGATATAATTGCTGTACATAATATCATTTGTGATAAGTTTCTTATCTGTAAACGCTGACGCCACTGCCCCCGTTCCTGCAAATATGTCTGCTACTGTATTAACATTTGGGCACTCTTCTTCCACTACTTTTGTTATAAAGGGCAACAGTTTATATTTATTCCCCAGATAACGTCTATTGTTTATTTTGGTTGTTTTATAGGATGGTTCCACCTTTTCCGTGCTGCTGTTTTTTTTCAGATATTCTTTTAACTGGCGAAAAATATCATCTGTCCATATCGCTCTTCCATTCTCATCAACCTCAACCTTTACTACGCCGTTATCTTTTAAATAATATAAATATGACCTGGAAATGTCTAATTTTTTTGCTAATTGTGTTGCCGAATAGCTCATTTTATTTTCTCCGTTTTATGCAACATATTTTATCCATTATTGGACACTTTTCTGTTTCATTATACCATTACGGTGCAGATTTTCAATATGGATTTAGAGGGAAAGCTAAATTAATGGATGCTAATCAAAAATAAAATTTGTACCTTGATTAGCATCCATTTTTTACTTTCTAAGACCTCTTCCAGCCCTCTTTATTACCTGTAATGTGTTTTATAAAATCATATATTGAGTTTTAACTGGTCAGTAAGTGCAAGCGAACTAATATAACAAAAAGGACATTCCCAGATTTCTCTGAAAATGTCCTATACATATCATTAATATCTTCGTCTCCGAAAGATTATCTCTTAGAGAACTGCGGAGCACGACGTGCAGCCTTGAGACCGTATTTCTTACGCTCTTTCATACGCGGGTCACGAGTTAAGTAACCTGCTTTTTTCAGAACTGGTCTGTAATCTGCATCTACATTTAATAATGCACGGGCGATACCATGACGGATAGCTCCTGCCTGTCCTGTGTATCCACCACCGCGAACGTTTACTAAAACGTCAAATTTATCAGCTGTCTCGGTAGCTGCTAACGGCTGGCGTACCACAACCTTTAAGGTCTCTAAGCCGAAATATTCGTCCATGTCTCTTTTATTGATTGTAACTTTACCTGTACCTGGTACTAAATATACTCTGGCAACAGATGATTTTCTTCTTCCTGTTCCGTAATACTTTGTATTAGCCACTGTTTTTCCCTCCTAATTAAAATGTTAAAGCTTCAGGCTTCTGAGCTGCATGTTTGTGTTCCGGTCCTGCGTATACGAATAATTTTGTATACATTTCTCTTCCTAAAGGTCCTTTTGGAAGCATACCTTTTACTGCGTGCTCAATAACTCTTTCCGGATGTTTTGCTAACATTTCTTTTAAAGTAGTCTCTTTCATACCACCTACATAATCGGAGTGATTGTAGTAGATTTTCTGGTCTAATTTCTTACCGGTTACTTTGATTTTCTCCGCATTAACAACGATTACATAATCACCTGTGTCGATGTGCGGTGTAAAGATTGCTTTATTCTTTCCTCTTAATACTTTAGCAACTTCAGATGCTAAACGTCCTAATGTCATACCTTCAGCGTCAACTACATACCATTTTCTATCAATGGTAGCTGGGCTAGCCATAAAAGTTTTCATTGAATCTTCCTCCTAGAAATAATGTTGCGAAACGCTTTGCCATGTGAATGTCCAGGACACATGCCGCTGCATTCTCTTATTGTTTATAGTTTAAATGTCGCTCCGGGGCTTTTGGATTGACATTACTTCACTATCACAGACTTAGATATTATATTACACGAACCCTTGCGTGTCAACCTCTTTTTTCTTTACTTTTTTCCATTCTGACCGCTAGTGTACTGTATCTAAATATTCAATCCCTATCATCGTCAACCCATGTGCCGGAGCTGTCGGTCCTGCTGCGCTGCGGTCCTGCGCCGCTAAAATTTCCGGGAGCTGCTCCGGGGAAAGCTCTCCTCCTCCCGCCTTTATCAGGGTTCCGGCAATAATCCGCACCATATTATACAAAAATCCGTTTCCCGTCACCCGGATGGTAATGATATCCCCGTCCTTTTCCACCTTACAGGAATAAATGGTACGAACCGTAGACTTTACCTGCGCCCCGACAGCACAAAAACTTTTAAAGTCATGCTCCCCCTCTAAATAAGAAGCCGCCTTTTTCATCTGCTCCACATCCAGCGGGTGATGATAAAAATAGGTGTCAAACCGTCTGGACGGCATACGGAAGGTACGGTTTAAAATCCGGTATTCATAGGTTTTTCTGCTGTTTTGGTAACGCGGGTGCCAGTCCCCCGGCACTTCGCAGGAATCCTGCACAACGATATCCTCCGGCAGCCTCTGGTTCAGGGCAAAGGAAATTTTCTCTGCGGGCATTCTGGTATTGGTATCAAAAATCGCCACATTTCCCAGGGAATGCACCCCGGAATCCGTCCGGCTTGCCCCGGTGACGATAATCTCTTCTCCCAACAATTCCGTCAGATTTTTATTCAGCACTTCCTCAATGGTAATTCCGTTGGGCTGCACCTGCCAGCCCTTATAATTTGTCCCGTCATAGGCGACAATCAATTTTACCCGCATATTTTTGCCCCCAGAATTTCCGTTTTATTTTTTCCACAAATTTCTGCCCTGTCATCTTTTCTCTGCTGCCAGGAAAATTAGTTATTCCCAGCCGTTCTCTTTACGCTTTCCCCAAAAAACTTCTTCCGTTAATACAGAGCGCTTCTCTCCACAGCCATTCGGCATTATTTACATGGGGAATGGTATAAAAATCCTGCACAATAACACTACTATCAGATACATAATCACAACCAGATATGCCGCCCTGTCCCTGCTTTCGTAGCGCAGCGGCTTCATCTTGGTTCTGCCCTCCCCGCCGTTATAACATCTCGCCTCCATCGCCATGGCAAGGTCATCTGCCCGGCGGAAGGCGGAGACGAACAGCGGCACCAGCAGAGGTATCATATTTTTCACCCTCTGCATTAAATTTCCGCTCTCAAAATCCGCCCCTCTTGCCATCTGGGCTTTCATAATTTTATCCGTTTCTTCTATTAAAATAGGGATAAAACGCAGGGCAATGGACATCATCATGGCAATAGCGTGTACCGGAACACCGATTTTCGACAGCGGCATCAGCGCCTTTTCCAAACCATCCGTCAGCTGGTTCGGCGTTGTGGTCAGCGTCATGATGGAGGTTCCCAAAATCAGATACACCAGTCGGATGACCATTAAAACAGCGTTTTTTGCTCCTTCTGCGGTGATTTTAAAAACCCAGAAGCTGACAATCGGCTCTCCCGGCGTTAAAAATAAATTAAACAGCGCCGTTATCAGCATTAAAACGATAATTGCCTTCAATCCCTTTACCATAAACCGAAAAGGCACCTTCGATATGCGGATTATCGCAAACAAAAACAACGTTATCACCAGCAGCGCGGCGATTCCCTTAAAGCAAAATAAAGATACAATATAAAGCATCGTAGCAAATAATTTTACCCTTGGGTCTAACTTATGAATCACAGAATCGGCAGGATAATATTGCCCTAGTGTAATGTCTCTTATCATTTCTTTTGAACCTTTCTCTCAAGCACTATAAAACGATTTTCCAAAGCTGCCTTCCGCTATCTGTGAAAATCATTTTTCTGTGAATCAATTCCTGTCAATGCCTCCAACAAACTCGCCCTTGCCTCGGCAATGGTTGTAGCGTCGGTATTTACCTGCAGCCCGTATGCCTTCAGCTCGTTCATCAGATACGTCACCTGAGGCGCGGCAAGCCCCACCTCTTCTAATTCCTTATAGTGGCGGAACACTTCTTTCGGAGTGCCGTCATACATCACGCTTCCCCGGTTCATCACAACAATACGCTCCACGTACTTTGCCACATCTTCCATGCTGTGAGACACCAAAATTACCGTAATGCCCCGCTCTCTGTGCATTCTTGCCACCAGGTCAAGGATTTCGTCCCTGCCTGCCGGGTCTAAGCCCGCCGTAGGCTCATCTAAAATAAGAACCTCCGGTTTCATGGCAAGAACCCCTGCGATGGCAACACGGCGTTTCTGCCCGCCGGACAAATCGAAGGGAGACTGATAATAAAGCTCTTCCGGCATCCCCACGTTCCGCAGCGCCTCAAAAGCACGCAGCCCGGCTTCCTCCTTCGTCAAGCCCTGATTCTTCGGACCAAAACAGACATCATCGAAAATAGTGGTTTCAAAAAGCTGGTGCTCCGGGTACTGGAATACCAGACCCACACGGTTGCGCAGCTCTCGCAAGTCAAAATCCTCGTCGTAAATATCCTTTCCGTGGAAATAAATGGAGCCGGAGGTTGCCTTCATTAAACCGTTCAAATGCTGTATCAAAGTGGATTTACCGGAACCGGTGTGACCGATGATTCCGATAAACTGTCCGTCTTCTATTTTTAAATTTATGTCCGCAAGCGCCTGTATTTGGTAGGCGGTGCCGGGGCTGTAAATGTGATTTACTTTGTCTAGGATGATTGACATAAAGGGGTGCCTTTCTGTTCTTTAAACTTAATCTACTTGCGCGATTCGCAGGATGTGTTCCACTAACTCTTCTCTCGTAAGCACGCCTACCGGAATATCTAAACCGGACTGGCGGAGCAGGTCGGCTAAGATGGTTACCTGGGGGACGTCTAAGCGGTATTCTTTTAGTTTGCCTACCTGGGAAAAAATTTCCCTGGAGGTGCCCTGCATAACGACTTTGCCCTGGTCCATAACGATGACGCGGTCTGCGTCCACCACTTCCTCCATATAATGGGTGATAAGGATAACGGTAACGCCCTTTTTCCGGCTCAGTTCATGGGCAGTGCGGATAACCTCTTTTCTTCCGTTGGGGTCAAGCATCGCCGTGGGCTCGTCAAAAACAATACATTTCGGCTGCATTGCCACTACTCCCGCAATGGCGACGCGCTGTTTCTGCCCGCCGGAAAGTTTATTGGGGGAGTGGGTGCGGTATTCCAACATGCCTACGGATTTTAGACTTTCCTCCACGCGCTGCCAGATTTCCTCCGTGGGGACGCCGATATTTTCCGGTCCAAAGCCCACATCCTCCTCCACAACGCTGGCAATAATCTGGTTGTCTGGATTCTGGAATACCATGCCTGCGGTCTGGCGCACGGGAAGCACATTCTGTTCTTCTGACACGTCCATGCCGTTTACCCAGAGGCTTCCCTCCGTTGGCATGAGCAGGGCGTTGATATGCTTTGCCAGAGTGGATTTTCCGGAACCGTTATGTCCTAAAATGGCGATAAACTGTCCCTGCTCCACGTCTAAATCCACGTGGTCAAGGGCTGTCTGGATGGACTCTACGTTCCCCTCCTCGTCCCGCCTGATATATTCATGTACTAATTTCTTTGCTTTGATAATTCCCATTTTACTCTGTTTCCTCTCCCTGAACCCCTGGTGCACTGGCACGCTCATAATTAGCTAAATTGCGCTTCCTATATCGCCCTCTGCTGCGTTGTCGTCAGTCAACGTTTGCTTTAGCAAATTGACACCGCTACGAATCCCAGCTTAAACGGTGCAGCTCTCCCTGCAGCTTCATATGGTCAAATTCATTCTGGCGCAGCGCCTCATAGAGGACGATTGCCACGGAATTAGACAAATTCAGGGAGCGGGTTTCTCCAATCATGGGAATCCGCACGCAGGTGTCCGGGTGCTCCTTTAAAATTTCCTCCGGGATTCCGGCGCTTTCTTTTCCGAACATGATAAAGCAGTCCGGTTCATAGGAAACCTCGGTGTAGACATGCCTGCCCTTCGTGGTTGCCATATAAATTTTTGCCCCCGGATTTTTTTCGCAGAACTCCTGCCAGTTGACGTATGTAGTCACATCTAAGTCCTTCCAGTAGTCCATTCCAGCACGTTTGATAGATTTTTCGTCCAGACGGAAACCCAGGGGCTCAATCAGATGCAGCTTTGTCCCTGTCGCCACGCAGGTTCTTCCGATATTTCCTGTATTTGCCGGAATCTCCGGCTCATATAATACGATATTCAACTCTGCCATTTTTTTCTTATGACAAGAGCCGCCGCAAAACCCGGCGGCTCCTCTCTCCTAATTCTTATTTTTTATCTAAAATTTTACTTAATACCATCATCAGCTTGCGTCCGCCAACACTGCTTTCTGCAAAAAATCTTCACGTTTCGGCACTGACGGAATACCTCCGGTAATACAGTTTTCTGCAATCTACGCATTTCTCAATTCGGTAATAAACGCTTCCAGCCTGTCCATCGCCTTCTTTAAATTCTCCAGAGAATAGGCATAGGAAATTCGTAAAAATCCCTCGCCGCAGTCTCCGAAGGCGGTTCCCGGAACAACAGCTAACTTCTGGGAATTTAACAGCCTGGTGGCAAATTCATCCGAGGTCATGCCAAACTCCTTGATACAGGGGAACATATAAAATGCCCCGAACGGCTCAAAGCAGGACAATCCCATTTCCTTAAACCTGTGCAGCAGATAACGCCGTCTGCCGTCGTATTCCTCCCGCATGGCTTTCACATCATCATCCCCATTGCGAAGCGCCTCCACTGCCGCATACTGGCTGGTGGTAGGGGCGCACATGATGGCGTACTGATGGATTTTCAACATCTGCTTGAGAATCACCGCAGGACCGCAGGCATAACCAAGGCGCCAGCCCGTCATGGCATGGGATTTGGAAAAGCCGTTGATTACAATCGTTCTCTCCCACATCCCCGGCAGCGACGCAATGCTGACATGGTTTTCCAGATAAGTCAGTTCCGAATAAATCTCATCGCTTAACACATATAAATCATGTTTTATCACTACCTCGGCAATCTTCTCTAAATCCGCCTTTTCCATCACCGCACCGGTGGGATTGTTGGGGAATGGCAGCACCAGAAGTTTGGTTTTCGGCGTGATTGCCGCTTCTAATTCCTCCGCCGTCAGACGGAACTCATTTTTTTCCTGAAGCTCAATAATCACCGGAGTTCCGTTTGCCAGCACCGCACAGGGCACATAGGAAACATAGCTGGGCTGCGGAATTAACACCTCGTCTCCGGGGTCTAACATGGCGCGCATGGCAATGTCGATTGCCTCGCTGCCGCCCACCGTCACCATGATTTCCGTATTCGGGTCATAGGAAATCCCGTAACGTCTGGTGAGGAATTTGTCGATTTCTATTTTTAACTCTTTTAAACCTGCATTGGAGGTATAATGGGTTCTTCCCTTTTCTAATGAATAAATACCCTCGTCACGGATATGCCACGGCGTATCGAAATCCGGCTCGCCCACTCCCAAAGAGATGGCGCCCTCCATTTCGCCCACAATATCAAAAAATTTACGGATACCCGATGGCTGAATGTTGACGATGGTCTTGTTTAATGGGTCTCTCATGGTATCATCTGTATCCTTTCATCTTTTGGCTGTTCTGCAATTACAGTTCCGTGGTCTTTGTATTTTTTCAGAATAAAGTTGGTCTTTGTACTTAAAATAGAATCCAACGGCGACAGCTTATCTGACACAAACTGGGACACCTCCCGCAGGGTCTTTCCCTCAATCGTGACCATAAAATCAAAGCCTCCGGAAATCAGATAAACGGAATTTACCTCCGGATAGTTGTAAATGCGCTCTGCCACCTTGTCGAAGCCCATGCCCCGCTGCGGCGTCACACGAACCTCAATCAATGCCGTTACCTTCTCAATGCCTACTTTATCCCAGTCGATTAAGGTATGATACCCGCAGATAATGCGCTCCTCTTCCATTTGCTCTAACTCGTTCATCACCGTGGCTTCATCCACGCCAAGAACAATCGCTAACTCTTTCAAATCGATTCTGCTGTTCTTCTCTATAAATGTTAATATTTTCTCTCGCATAAAATTTACTCCTCCATTACCTCATACAATTCGTCGGTTTTCGGCGGCTCTAGGAATCTTCTCTCCTCCTCATTTAAAAGAACTCTGTCATTCCCCTCCGTTGCCTTTCCGATAATCGTGGCAGGAATCCCCGCTTTTTCTAATTCACGCACTAAAGTATTTCCGTCCGCCGCCGCCATCAGCATAGAGCCGCTGGATATCAGCTTATAGGGATTGATTCCAAAAAATTCACAGACTTCCACCGTTTCCTGACGAATTGGAATTTTTTTCAGGTCGATTTCAAGTCCGACGCCAGATGCTTCTGCCATTTCCCAGAGTGCACCGAAGATTCCGCCCTCTGTCACATCATGCATAGCACTAACGCCAGACCGAACGGCGACTGCAGCCTCCGAGAGCACGGAGAGGTACACGTCAAAATTTTTTGCCTTTTCCACAAAGGGCGCAGAGAATCTGGTAAGAAGCTGCTCTTCCTTTTCCTTTGCAAGAATGGAAGTTCCCTCAATGCCAATCCACTTGGTCACTAAAATATCCATACCGGGTTTTGCCCCTGCGGTGGAGACTAATTTTCCGTCCTTCACCTTTCCCACGCCGCAGACCGTCACCACGGGCTGATTTACCACAGCCGTCACCTCCGTGTGGCCTCCCATAATCTGAACCCCGGCTTTGGCGCAGGCTTCCTCCACCTGGCTCATAATACGCTTTAAGGCAATCTCCCGCACCTTCGGCGGCAGTAAAATGGTAAGCAAAACGCCAATGGGCTCTGCGCCGGAGCTTGCCAAGTCATTTAAGGTAATCTGTATGGCAAGCTCGCCGATATCCTGCGCCGTTCCGGTGATAGGGTCTGTGGACAGAACCAGCGTTTCATCTGCCGCTAATTTTACCGCTGCGCAGTCCTCCCCCACATCAGCCCCCAAAACCACTTCCGATCTTTTTGTATGAATTTGTTTTAATACGGAGCGTTTTAACACATTCTCCGGGACTTTTCCTATCTTCATTCCCAATCTCCATGTAGTATGTTACAACGCAAGGCTGTCTCATGCGAGGCAGCCTTTTCTCCTGTTCGAAAAATGCGTCATTTCATCTTTATTTTCAGTTTTACTGCTGTCCGGTGTCTACCTGACCGTCCCCGATAATCGCCTGCTCTTCCGGCGTCGGTGTTGCTTCTGCCGGCTGCTGCACTGCGCTTGCCGCTGCGGAATACTGTGCCACCGCCGCATAAATAGTAGCTTCATCTCCGGTGGCAAGGGCGGCTCCGATGGCTGCCGAAACATTCGGGTCTGCAGATGCGGTTCCCACATTGACAATCTTCGGCGTTGCTTTGTAGGTACTCTTATTAAATATCTCCCGGCTCTCTTCCACGCCGTCCACAGTCACCACTTTCCACAGCTGCGCCACATATCCGGTATGCTTATCCTGAGAAACGCCGATATAACCTGCCGGGTCCCCGGTTCCCACAAACTGCACGCCCGGGTCTGTCTGGGAAACAACTTCACTTTCATAAGTAACCTTCCGATTAGCAGGTCTTGTTTCCTGTCCGAAAATGTTAAAGTACACATTTTTTCCCTGGGTATATCCCTCAATAAAAATCGGCGTATCCTGATTATTTACAAATTTCAAATCCTTATAATCACCTGCGATTGCCGCATCCATAGACGGTTTTACATAGGTTACAATCATGGAATGGTTCGAACGCTCGGTAATCTCTAATTCCGCTAAAATCACCGCATTATATAATGTCGTGGAAACCTGGCAGACGCCGCCGCCGTAGGACTGTACGGTCTGTCCGTTTTCATAGGCTCCCGCTAACTCGTAGCCGTTTGCTGCATCCAGCGGTCCGATGGCCTCATAAACGGAAAATTCCTCTCCCGGATAAAGCACCGTGCCGTTGATTTTGCTGGTGGCATTGGAAATATTATCGCAGCGGTTCTGAGTGGAACTGCTGTAATTGGTATTGTAGCTGCCTAACAAATCCTGAATCTTCGCCAGCTCTTCCTTCGTTCCTCTCGGCTCCACAATCTCCGCTGTCAGCTCAATGGTGCCGTCTGCCCCGTCCCAGCCGCCGTTGATATAGGCTTCAATATCGGCTACAGACCTGGCAACGTTTACCTCTATGCCCTGGGCGCCCTCTACAATGCTGAAGGCGCCGTTTTCACGGACTAAGGTGCTGTCCACCGCTTCCTGGTTCAGTTCCCCTGATTTTTCCTCTAAGAGCGCCGTCACCGTGTCGGTGTCTACATCTAACGCCATCTCTATCACAAGATTTCCGTTTTCTAAATCCTTCTTATCTTTATAACGTTTAATCAGATTGCCGCTCTTGCAGACATCCATTGCTTTCTGGATAACGCTCATATCCGTAAAGGAGGTTCCAAGCTCTTCTGCCTTTACCTCAATGCTCTTTTCTCCCGCCGATAATGTAAATACGGCGTCTCCGGCGTTCTCCACATAAGCCTCCACCGCAGCTTTCGCTTCCTCTTCTGTCATTCCGCCAACATCTATGCTGCCGATATAAACGCCCTCTGCGATTGTCTCCTCCTGTGCAGCCTGTGCAATACGGGTCCCTGCCGGTACTGCAAAAATAATGCCCGCTGCTAAAACTGCACCCAGAAAAATTCCAATTTTACCTGATTTTCTCATATTTCCCCTCTTATCTTTGAATCGTGAACAAATCTTTTTGTTCATTTTATCACAATTACCCTCTTTTTCAAGGTGCATTACCACGAATATATTTGACTATGTTCCCAAATTTTAGTATATTTTACATGAATGCCGCAAGAACAGTCGTCAGCAGCATTGTGGCAATAATGACAATAACAACTGCTGCCAATACTTTTTTATTTTTCTTTTTTCCGAAATTGTACATTTGCTTCACCTCATTTTTATAAATTTTTCAATAGAAAGGATACTATCCATGAAATTTTTAGGTATATTTATTATTATTTGCTCCGTCCTCTCCCTGCTCCGCAAAAAGCACACCAAACGCCAGGAACAGGTTCAGGATACCTTCTGGGAAAAGGAGCAGCAGGCAAATCTTACCCACCGCCAGGATATCAGCGGACTTCCCTATATTACCATACCTTTGGAAAAATTTCCAATAGGCAGCTTTGAAAATGACGCCATAAAAGAATGCGAAGCCGCCCTCATGGAGCTTTCCGATAAAAAAATTTTAAATTTGGGGATGCAGACCAATACGGATTTAAAGCTTGCTTACGGCGCCTCCAACCTCACTGCCCTCATGGATTGCGAGCAGAATTTTAACACCCTCTGCAAAACCCTCATCTCCTATGCCTCCGCCCTGCTTGCCTTAGAGCAGACCGAAGCGGCGCAGGAGATTTTAGAATACGGCATTGAAATCGGCTCTGATTCCAGCCAGAATTTCCTTCTGTTAGCAGATATTTACAGCCAGCAGGGCAATCCTGCAAAAATCGAAGAACTGATTTCCATCGCGGAGGGGTTAGACTCCCTGATGAAACCGTCTATTTTAGACAAGCTTCACCAGAAGTTAGAAGCTCCCCTCTCCTAATCCAGGCAAATCACCTTGTCTGATTTTCCATGTCACGGAAATACCTGACAAACCTATCGTACCTGCCTGCACCGCTTAACTCATTTTCCCATAGCGCAAAATCAGCTGGTCCGTCAGTCTTGACGCCTCGCTTCTTGTCAGCCCCTCTAAGCTCCGAGGGAGCTCTATTTTATGGTAAGCCGCAAACTCCTGCAGATACCTGATTTGCCTCGGAGTTGCCGGAGACTGTTTCTTCGCCTTATACTGCAGCGGTTTCGGGGCAAAGGCTTCCTCATTTTCTTTTCCGAAGGTTTCCTTTAGCTTTTCCAAAAGCTGTGCTGTCTCTATGGCGTCGTCCAACGCCCGGTGCGCATTGCAGCGTGGGATTCCAAAATAACGGCAGAGGCTTTCCAAATCCTTTTTTTCTTCCTCCGGCAGAAATTTTCTCGCCAGCTTCAGCGTATCCACCGCTTCCCGCTCAAAGCTGCGTTTATGGTTCACCGCCCACTGTTTCAGAAAGCTGTAGTCAAAAATAACATTTTGTCCCACCAGAATATCCTCCCCTAAAAAGGAGAAAAATTCTTCCATCACTTCATCTAATTCCCGTCCTGCTTCCGCTGCTTCATCGGTAATTCCGGTAAGCTCCACAACCTTTCCCGGTATTTTTTCCCGCTGCCTTATGATGGCTGCATATGTGTCTGTCACCACCCCATTTCTCACCTGCGCAGCCCCAACCTCCAGTATCCGGTCCGTTTTTGCCCGCAGCCCCGTCATTTCCAAGTCAATCACTACATAGTTCTCTATCAATCTATTGTCCCACTTTCCTATTTATTCCGTTTTTCCTTCTTTTTCCGGAAGCGGCACCCAGCGCACCCCCGCCTGATAATCTAAGGGGTCCCGGTCCGTGTAATCAAACAGGGCATAAAGCGGCTCCTTCTCCCGTTTTGGCAGTTTCTTGGGCGTCCGCTCCTCTTTTCCCGGAAAACGGTAGAAAAACCGCTCCACATGGGACTGCTTTCCGTTCCGGCAATAGGCCTTTGTCACCGTTTTCCACGCACTGACCTCCGGCGCCCAGACAGGTCTGCTCTTACAGTTTTCCCGGTAATACAGGTCAAAAATCAGGCTTTCCCGCAGCATGGGGAGTATGGTTTCCGCCCCCTGCTCTGCTTCCATGCTCCGGCAATTTTCGGCAAAATCTTCTCTCTCCGCCGCCTCTTCCATAAATTCCAGCAGAATCTCCGAGCGCCGCAGCCTCGAATGGCTCATGGCGAAATATCCCTTTCTCTCATAAAATTCCCCTAACTGCTGAAACATGGCAAAGGCACTGGAAAACAGTACGTCCAACAGCTTCATGGTCACCTCAAACTGCCCGCTGTTATAATAGACCTCCAACATTTCCTCCACCTGTTTGATACGAAGCACCTCGTCAAACCCCAGCCAGTTGGTTTTCAATACCTCGTAGGGCGGTCTGCTGCGGTAACAGATACCGTATTCCGCTGCGTGCTCATACATATAGGAGCCCTTCAGCACCTTCAAAAAGCCTAACTGCAGCTGGTTGGGCTTTAGGGCATATATCTCGTCAAAGGAGTTTGCAAAGGTGTCGTAATCCTCATAGGGAAGCCCTGCAATCAAATCCAAATGCTCATGGATATTGCCCCGGCTCTGCACCTCCCGCACCACTTCCTTCAGCCGTTCTAAGCGCATGGTACGGTGAATTTCCGTAATGGTGGCTTCATTGGTGGACTGTACGCCGATTTCTAACTGTATCAGCCCCGGACGCATGGAGCCAATCAGGTCCAGTTCCTCCTTCGTCAGCAAATCTGCCGATATTTCAAAATGAAAGTTGGTGACGCCGTTGTCATGCTCCTTAATATAGCGCCAGATTTCTATGGCATGTTCATGGCTGCAGTTAAAGGTCCGGTCCACAAATTTCACCTGCGCCGCCTCCCTGTCAAGGAAAAACTGCAATTCCTGCTTTACCAGTGCAGTGTTTCGGAAACGCAGCTTTTTATCCACGGAAGACAGGCAATAGCTGCAGGAAAAGGGGCAGCCGCGGCTGGATTCATAATAGATAATCCGGTTCTTAAAATCTTCGATTTTATCATAGCAAAAAGGAATGCTGCTCATATCAAGAAGCTCCTGCACCGCAGTATATTTTACCTGCCCGTCCAGGAGAAAAGCTATTCCTGCCACCTGTGCCAATCCGGCGCTTTCCGTTTCTTCCGGCGCCGTGCTCCATTTTCCGGGTAAATGCCTTCTATCGTCATCGCAGAGCCGGCGGCATTGTATATCCCCACCAGCGCCTCCGCCGGAAACATATTTTCCGTAATAATCGCAAAGCTGGCAGAACGTTTTCTCCCCCTCCCCTATCATCACTCCTGTCACTCCGGGATGGGTATGCAAAAAGGCTTCCACCTCATAGGAAACCTCCGGACCGCCTACCCAGATGGGAACTTCGGGACGCAGTTTATGAAATTCTTCGATTAATTCCTCCACATAGGACATATTCCAGATATAGCAGGAAAAACACAGCACGTCCGGTTTTTCTTTGTAAATTCCTTCCAGAATATAGGAAATGGAATGGTTGATGGTATACTCCGCCAGACCGATTTCACAGCTTTCCCGACAGGCTGCATACTTCTTCGCATAGGCACGCAGGCTGTAGACGGCAAGGTTGGAGTGGATATATTTTGCATTGATTGCGGTTAATAATATTTTCATGGGAATTGTTCTCTTTCTGTTTTTGGCAGTTTTGGCACTGCTCATTGCCTACGTGGACAGTATACCACAAAAATGCCAGAAACAGCACCCCTTTGCTGTTTCTGGCATTTTATTGTAATATACTCCCTCTCAGACCATGATATGTCCTACAATCACGTCTATGCCGGCTATCCACAGAAGCACTGCGCCGCAGACGTATGCCTTGGTCTTATGCACAAAACCGAAATGATATCCGGTATAAATCCCGGCTATCACAACTGCCACCGTCAGGCACAAAACCGTAAGCAGTATCAGCTTTATACTGGTTCCCAGGAATCCAAATGCAATCCCTGTCAGCAGGGTGTATCCCCCTGTTACCACCACGATACGCATCAGCCTCCGAAGCCCCAAATCTTCTTCCCGATGCTCAAAAATGTGTTCGTTGCGGATTGCTTTTATCAGCAGGCGTATGCCTAAGGCAAAGAAAATAACCGCCGCCATCACCAGTCCCACAAACCGTTCATCATGTGCCATTTCGTTTTGATAAAGAAGCTTCGCAAGATAATGTCCCGTGAGCAGCAGCACCATCTGCCACGCTGCCGCAAAAAGACAAAGCAGACTCAACTGCTTTTTATTTACTTCTGCCACCAGCGCCCCCTGGCATTCCATCACTGCAAACATGTCCAATGATATGCCCGCTAAAATCAGCAGATTTTCTATTGCATTCATGCGCTCCCTCCTCTATCTAACTCTCTTTTACTTTACAAAAAAAGACGGCAGATGAGAATATCCAATCCCTCTATTCTGTATCACCGCCATATACATATCCTCCATATTGTCTATGCAAAATGACATATGAAATCATCTGTACGCTACAGTCCGCTGAGAATATCCTCCATGGAACGATTAATGATATAATTATAAATCTCCGCAAGCTCCCTGCCGGATATGGTCATTCCCTCCTGTATCCAGGTAATTACCACATAACACATAGACTGAGCGTAATACTGGGAAATCCGCTCCGGCGTCAGCCACACATATTTCTGGGGCTTTGCCGCCTCGGACCTTTTCACCACCTTAAGCAATACCTGCTCCACACATTCCCTTGCAATGCTCTCAAAGGAATTCTGCCCCTCTAAGCGGCTGGCTCTGGTATAAAATTCCTTTTCCTTTTCAATGCTGGTAAAAAGCAGCACCAGCGCCTCATTTACCATGCCGTTCTGCACCAAAGGCTCTATGGGCTCTAGGAGCTGGGTTTGGATAATCCACTCCAGCAGCTCATATTTGTCCTGAAAATGGTTATAAAAGGTAGGGCGTATCACCCCCGCCTTATCCGTTATCTCTTTAATTGTAATTTTTTCGATTGGTTGTTTCGCTGCAAGTTCCTTAAAACTTTCTGCCAAAAGCGTGTCAATCGCACTCTTTCCCTGTCCAGTCATAATTCCCTCATATTATTATGTCAAACCTATATCAATGTCCTGCCTATCGTAATGCTTCTGCCCAATGGGTCATCCCGGAGATTCAACATCTCTCCTGTCTCTATCACCTTCACAAGAGGGCGCAGCGCAAAGTCGCTGAAATTCTTTGCGACAACCGCATGCTGCCCGTTGGAAAGCTCCACTTCACATCCCACCGGATAGACCGCTATCTTCCGTATAAATATATCCACCAGCTCCGGGTCAAATTCCGCCCCCGCCATCGCCATCAGATACTCCACCGCATCCAACGGAGACAGCAGCTTTCTCTGGGGACGCTTTGACGCCATGGAATCGTAACAGTCCGCCAGCTTGATAATACGGGCAAAAAGAGGAATTTTCCCTCCTTCCCCTCCCGTGGGATAGCCCTCTCCGTTATACCATTCGTGGTGCATCAGCACCCCCTCGTATACGCTGGGGTAAAAATTGTACTTATCCTTCAAAAATTCACTGCCTAACCTGGGATGGCTTTTCCACTGCTCCCTTGCCTCCCCCTCTAAGGGCCATCTGCCGTTTATCACTTCCGAATCGATAAATTTCTTGCCGATATCATGCAGCAGGGCCGCAGTCATTAAATCGTAAAGCTGCTCTCTCGGCAGCCCGCACCTGGCTCCTAACATTACGGAAAATGCTCCCACATTCACAGAATGATAGTAAAGATAGTCGTCATATTCCCGAATGTCCATCATATTGCACATAATATCGCCGCTGTTTAAAATATCATCCACCACATTTTCTATGGTTTTCCGCAGCCTTGCCTCTTCCACAGGCAAATCCCCCTCATCCGCATCGAAGGTAAACAATTCATGTATCAGACTTAATGCCTGTCCTCTCATCTGCGGCGTCAGTATCTCCTGTATCTCAATGCTGCGTGTAAATTCATCATCGATATAGATGCCGGAAAACCCCAAAAACTTCAGGTTGGAAATATATTCTGCACTTAAAATCGAGTGTTTTGCTAATAAGCGCCGTCCTGAGCCATCAAAAATATCCTGCCCCAAAACCATTCCCGGCACCAGTTTACTGGTTGGCATATAACGCATGTATTTTTCCTCTCAAAAAGCGAAACCCCTATGTACATCTTATTTTATCGCAATTATTCCGCAAATTCAACGGTCACAAAGTACCCCTTTGGAGTCTCTTTGACGTCCACCACCGTTCCCTCGGTGGACTTAATCCGTTCGCTCACAGCATAATTTGCGGACATGGCGTACGCCTTTCCCAGAGTATAATAATACGAGTTCGGAAGCTTTCCCTCCGTAATCGGCAGAACATCGCCAATTTCCAACAGCCCAGTGCGCTCCATTTTAAATTCTTCTCTTCGCATAGCCCTTTTTATTTCCTCAAACTCCCTGTGTTCCGTTGTCTTATCCGCTATTCTTCTTTCTCTTCGCTGTCCACTTCTTCGTACTCCACATCCACGGCTTCTGCCGCCCTGCGGGCTTCCTTTTCGGTCCGAAGCGCCTTAGACACTACCCACAAATCGGAAACACCGTCATAAATCAGGGCAACCCCTATAAACTGTAATGCCAGCTTCACCACACCGATGGCATTCACAATACAGACAACACCGCATACCAGGCTAATAACAGCAATAATCAGCATGGAATACCATTTCTCGTAGCCGCCCCGCTTTGTCTCAATGGCAAGCTTAATATCCTGAATCCCGTGAATCACCAGAATAGCTCCAATGACAATGGGGATAATCCCCTCCACACGCTCCGGCTTTATAAATATCCAGATACCAATCACTAAGATAACCAGTCCTAACACACCGGAAAAAGTCTGTACTTCCCGGTTCATAAAATAAGAAACCAGGTCCACAACTCCCATGATAATCACACCCACCGCCAGAGCCTTGCACAGCAAATCAATGGTTTCCTTCGGGCAGATTAACAGCACCAGCCCCAACAGCACACACAGGATTGCACTTAAAATCATGCTTGCCTTTATTCTTGTCAAAATATCTTTCATGATGCCACCTCTTTCTATCGTCTGTACAAAAATACAGTCCATTTTTTAAGGGAATCATACCATTTTTTTGACCTGCCGTAAACCTGCTTTTTCATAATTTGCCCGAAGAAAAAAACTGCGGCTTCTTGACATCCTCCGCCGCTGCGCTTACACTGTTTTTAATTTCAAACAACAGGGAAAGGACAAACATCTATGGGAAAAGAAGTAAAAACAAATGCCATGCGGATTTTAGACAGAAATAAAATTCCTTATGAAATCCTCCAATATGAATGCGATGAGTTTATCGACGGGCTCCACACTGCCGAAAAGACAGGCGCTCCGGTAGAGCAGTCCTTTAAAACCTTAGTCATGCAGGGAAAAAGCAGACAATATTATGTCTTTGTGGTTCCCATCGCCGAGGAAGTGGATTTAAAGGCGGCGGCAAAAGCCGTAGGGGAAAAATCCGTGGAAATGATTCACGTCAAAGACATTACCGCCATCACAGGCTATGTCCGGGGCGGCTGTTCCCCCTTAGGCATGAAAAAACAGTTCCCCACCATTATCCACCGGACGGCGGCGGACTTTGACAAAATCTACATCAGCGGCGGGCGTATCGGAACCACCATCGTGGTAAATCCGGAAGCTCTGCGCCAGGTAGTCCGTGGAGAATACGCCGACATTACAAACAAAGCTCATATCCAAACAGCTTCCGTCTGAATATGAGCTTTGTTTTTAGCTGGTAAGTTCTTCTCCCTCACCTCTCGCAAGGTCCATAATCTTCTGCAGCTCTGCTCCCTCCACCGGGGCTTCGCCGTGGTTAATGTGCCTTCCGTCCTCGCCGAATTCCCCTAATATCCGGGTATTTTTTTCCTGTCCCATCTCGATGGTATAGTAGCCTGCCTTCTTCGTCAGCGGGTTAAAGGTCAGATAAAGACGGAAGCAAAGGGGAGACGCCATATCCCGCTCCGGTAAATCCACACGGATTAAGGTCAAATCTTCCGCAATATCTAATGCCATAACGGAATAGTCCGCTTCGGTATAAGGATACAGCTTGGGCTCTTTATAGGTCTCTGCAAAAATCTGGTTGATGAGTGTCTCTTTTTCCTCACAGAGCTTTGTGACAAACTCTTCTTTTTCGGTAAAAAGCCGTTTCGGCAGAATACCAAACTCCACCTGCTTCTTCACAAATACATGGAACTGCGCCGGCGTCATCTTCACCTTCTTCATCTGCGCCGCTTTCTGGTCTGCCTCATGAAGCTTCTCAACCAGTTCTTTCTTTAACACGAGGTTGTCCGAAAAGGGGTTAATCACCATTCCTGACAGGTTTAACTCCGGCTGCACCACAATATTGTTGCATGCCGGGAAAGGCATTCTGAGCATCGCCTGACTCTTCGGTTCCTCCGGTATCTGTTCCTTTGACGTATAAATCACTAAAAACTGCTCTTCCCTGCTGTTTTTTAAAAAACAGGGGGTCGGCTGGTCCGGCGCCTTTAACATTGCCGGAACAAACAGCATAGTAGGACGCAGAAGGTTCAAAATCTCCGTCAGCTTCTCCTTGGTGCGCTCTGTCACATATTCTTTAATCGCCTGCTCTAATCTATCGTTGGTGATTTCCATTGTTGTCTTTTCTTCCATAATATAACGATATCCTTTCATTTTTCCCTATATGCTTCAAGCCGGACCGCCCGCCCTGCTCTCATTCACAGACATTTTCATATATTTTACCACAATACGACGGAAAAATGAAGATTTTTCTATTCAACCTTAAATGCTGCTATCTCTTCATTCAAACGCTTCGCCGAATCATCGCATTTCTCCACCTCATTGGAAACCTTGTCGGTACGGTTTTTCACCTCAAGCGCCTTGCCTGCAATATTGGCGGTTCCCTGGGCTCCCTCATTGGTGGCGTTTGCAATTCCCTGCATAGCATCTAAGACGCCGTCGATGGACGCTAACAATTCCTGGGAGGTGGCGCTGAAATCGCTAATCAGTGCATCAATATCCTCTGCGTCCTTATTATAAGCCTCTGCAACCTCCCCGAACATATCGTAGCTTGCCACCACGTCAGTTGCCACAAATTGCAGCAGCTCTTCCGCATCCCTCGAAAGATTCTCCACTGCAGCCGTTACCTCCTGCGTCACCTGCTGAATCTTCGTTACAGTCTGCTTAGACTGCTCTGCCAATCCGCCGATTTCCGTCGCCACAACCGCAAAGCCCTTTCCTGCCTCGCCTGCCCTTGCTGCCTCAATGGAAGCATTCAGCGCAAGAAGGTTTGTCTGGTTGGTAATCTCCATAATGGCGGAGGATAATACCTCTATCTCCTTTACGACCTCTGCCTCTTTTAATGCCTTCGTCAGGCTCTCATGCAAATCATTATGTATCGCACCAGCATGTGCCCGCTGCTCTTTCGTATCCTTCTGTGCCTTCGTTGCCCGCTCATGGATATTGGCAGCCTGCTCTGCTCCATCCTGGGAACGGTCCGCAATGTTTTTCGCCGCCGCCTCAATTTCACGGGACATATTTTTGATGGTTTCGGAAGAGGCTGCCGTCTCCTCCATTCCTGCCGCAAGCTGCTCTGTGGTTGCCGATACATCATCCACATTGCCGCTTAAGGTATACACGTTTTCTCTTACCCGCTCTACGATGCCGTTAATCTCCACACCCTGATTTCTCACTTCGGTTATCAGGCTTCTGACCTGCCGTTTCATCTTCTGCAATGCCTCTCCTAAGACGCCAAAATCATCCTTGCGGTTTTTCAGATGATTGGGAAGGGCATGGGTAAAGTCCCCGTCAGCAATATGTCCGATATACCGCAGGGCTGACTGAAATGCTCTGGATAAGGAGCTTCCGATATAGATGCATAAGCCCACTGCAGCCACTATAATAACGCCCTCTATCCCAAGGACAATAAATATCGTGTTGTCAATCCTTGATGCGATTTTCTCTGTTTTCTCCGCCACCGTGGTATCAATATAATCGGTGTAATTTCCGGTTCCAATCACCCAGCCAAAAGGCTCAAAGGCTTTGCTGTAGGAACGCTTCGGGGATGACTCCGTCTCCCCCTCCTTCGGGAACACATAATCGGTAAAGCCGCCCTCCGGCTCCTTTCCCACACGGATAATCTCCTTTACCATCTGATATCCGGCTGCGTCCGTTGTCTCCATACGGTTGGTTCCCTCGGTGGCGCTGCCAAGGAGCACCACATTATCTCCATCATAGGTGTCCGCCCAGAAATAACCGTTCTCTCCGTAACGAAGCTCCCGCAGCAAATCCGCACCCTCTTTCTGCGCTTCCTCTAAGGTGCATTCTCCCGCTTCGCATTTTGCATAGATTGTGTCCAGCATGGAAATGGCATTTTCCACCTGTTCCTTTATATTTTCATCGTAGTCCTCACGGATGCTTTCTTCTAAAGTTGCCACTACTTCTTTTTCCAGTCTCTGCATCTGCAGCATCATCACGCCGCCTAACGTCAGCAGACCGATTAAAGTGACAACCGCCATTAATACCATCTTCGCCTTTACACTAATATTTTTCATAGACGCTCTCCTTACCTTAGTAAAAACTATTCTGATATCTATTATCCCACTTTTCTCGTTTATTGTCTATATTTTTTAATTTGCCCTTCGCTTTTTCGACATTTTTGTCAATATTGCACATGTGTAAAAATTCCCGCCCTGTCTTTACAATCTCAAACTTCTGTCTAAAGACTTTTTTTCTGCCGCCAGTTAAACTATAATTACAAAGCAGGCAGGAACAACCGTCACAATGGGGAGACGGAAAAAGAGCTGCTAATCATAAAAGAAAACGGAGGGGTTTTTACATGGCAAAGTACATTATGGCACTTGATGCCGGAACAACAAGCAACCGCTGTATCCTTTTCAACGAGAAGGGTGAGATGTGCAGTGTAGCGCAGAAAGAGTTTACACAGTTTTTCCCGAAGCCGGGCTGGGTAGAGCACGACGCTGATGAAATCTGGTCTACACAGTTAGAGGTGGCAAAGGAGGCAATGGCAAACGTTGGAGCAACCGCTGCCGACATCGGAGCCATCGGTATCACTAACCAGCGTGAGACAACGATTGTATGGGACAAAAATACCGGAGAGCCTATCCATCACGCTATCGTATGGCAGTGCCGCCGTACTTCCGAATACTGTGATTCCTTAAAGGACAAAGGGCTGGTTGAGACATTCCGCCAGAAAACAGGACTTGTAATTGACGCTTATTTCTCAGCTACCAAGTTAAAATGGCTCCTTGACAACGTAGAGGGCGCCAGAGAGAAAGCAGAAAAAGGGGAACTGCTTTTCGGTACGGTTGAGACATGGTTAATCTGGAAATTAACCCAGGGTCAGGTTCACGTAACCGATTACTCTAACGCTTCCAGAACCATGATGTTCAACATCAACACCTTAGAGTGGGATGAGGATATCTTAAAAGAATTAAACATTCCAAAATGTATGCTTCCGGAGCCAAAGCCGTCCAGCTGCATTTACGGTGAGGCAAACCCAGTATTCTTCGGCGGTCCAATCCCAATCGCAGGCGCTGCAGGCGACCAGCAGGCTGCACTTTTCGGTCAGACCTGTTTTACCAGCGGCGAGGCAAAGAATACTTACGGAACCGGCTGTTTCTTATTGATGAACACCGGAGAAAAACCTGTTTTCTCCAAAAACGGTCTGGTAACCACCATTGCCTGGGGTCTTGACGGCAAAGTAAATTACGCTTTAGAGGGTTCTATCTTCGTTGCCGGAGCTTCCATCCAGTGGCTTCGCGATGAAATGAGATTTATCGACTCTTCACCGGACTCTGAATATATGGCAAGAAAAGTAAAAGATACCAACGGCTGCTATGTGGTTCCCGCCTTTACGGGTCTTGGCGCTCCTTACTGGGACCAGTACGCAAGAGGAACTATCGTAGGCTTAACCCGCGGTGTCAACAAATACCACATTATCCGTGCGACCTTAGAGTCACTGGCATATCAGGTAAACGACGTATTAGAAGCAATGAAAGCTGATTCCGGCATTGACCTTGCTGCCTTAAAGGTAGACGGCGGCGCAAGCGCCAACAACCTCTTAATGCAGATGCAGGCTGATATCAGCGGCGCTCCTGTCAACCGTCCGATGTGCGTGGAAACCACCGCTATGGGCGCAGCTTACCTCGCAGGTCTTGCTGTCGGCTACTGGAAGAGTAAAGAGGACGTTATCAAAAACTGGGCGATTGACCGCACCTTTACACCGGAAATTGATGCTGAGGAACGCGGAAAGAAAGTCAAAATGTGGAAGAAAGCCGTTACTTATTCTTTCAACTGGGCAAAAGAAGATTAATTATGAGGAGGTAAATGATTATGTTACCATATATTGCTGAATTTATCGGCACAATGCTCCTTATCATCTTAGGTGATGGCGTTGTTGCCAATGTCAACCTGAACAAATCCGGAATGAAGGGCGCCGGCTCCATCCAGATTACCATTGCCTGGGGTCTTGCCGTTATGGTTCCCGCCTTCATCTTCGGCGAGGCCTCCGGCGCCAGCTTTAACCCGGCGCTTACCATCGCTCTTGCGGCTGACGGCAGCTTTGCATGGAGCATGGTTCCCGGCTATGTCATCGCACAGTTTGCCGGAGCATTCGTGGGCGCCTGTATCGTATATCTGCTCTTCAAGGGACAGTTTGATGCAACCGAAGACCCCGGAACCAAGCTCGGCGTATTCTGCACCGGCGCTTCCGTTCCCAATACTGCACTGAATATCTTCAGCGAGGCTGTGGGAACCTTCATCTTAGTATTTGCCATCAAGGGCATGAGCCAGGTTCCTGAGTTAAATGCAGGCGTCGGCAAAATCTTAGTATTCGGTATCATCGTTTCCGTTGGTATGTCCCTCGGCGGTTTAACCGGATACGCAATCAACCCGGCAAGAGACTTAGGTCCCCGTCTTGCACATGCAGTACTTCCTATCAAGGGAAAAGGCTCTTCCAACTTTGGATACGGACTTATCGTTCCAATCATCGGACCTATCGTAGGAGCCCTGGCTGCAGTACTTGTTTACGGATTAATTCCGTGGTAAAAAGCTGTTACCCATGATAACCGGTTTCCCGCTTCAAAAGAAACCGGTTACCCCAATCAAATATACTCATACAAAATGAAACAGCTGCATGAAAATGCAGCTGTTTCATTTTGTCTTTTTCTCACTTCTGCTGTGAAACTATCACAATTTACTTCTTCCTACATCACCATTTTTTTCGGGAACACCACAATAGGATTTCCGGCATTTTCCTGTACATTTTCAAGCATCATCATAATGTATCTGGTATCCTGAATTACCTTTTTCTCGCTGAAGGTTTTTCTGCGGTAAATGCAGTCTAACATATAATACCCGAAGGCGGTGGAAAAAATCTCCATGCAGCTGTCCCATTCCTCGGTCTGACAGCGCTTTGCATGGCTTTCGTCCTGTGCAAAAATCTCCATCATCTGCTCCTTCAAAGAAAGCTTGATATTGCGGATAATTCGCGGCCATTCCACCTCTGACACAATCTTCTCATAAAAGCTGCGCTCTTTCTCTATCACACGGAACAAATCGCAAACCCAGTCCTCCATGCTTTCATACTCCGTATCGGAAATCGGCTCTTTAAAATCCTTCTGCACAATCCATTCCAGTACATCATAAATATCCTTGAAATGATAATAAAAGCTCTGGCGGCTCATTCCCGTTTCGTCCATGACGTCCTGAATCGTAATTCTGGAAATATCCTGGCGGCGCATCAGTCGTTTCACACAATCCGCTATTTTTCTCTTCGTTGCATAACACATACCCATTACCCCTTTCTTCAAAAATACCCTCTTTGTTTCTGTCCCCCGCGATTCTTTCTGCCGGAAGCCGGACTTTCTTTTCAGGCAAATGTCTTTTCTGTAAAATATAAGAAAAAGAGCAGGACTATAAAATAACATTGCTGTTATCCTTCGCCTGCTCTCATCATCTCATGGCTTCTTTATAGTTTATCCTATGTGCAATTTCTACAAATAGAACCGCTCTTTCTTATATCTTTTATTATATCTGCAAAAAAAGGGAAACGCAACCAGTTTCGACTTTTTTTGTTAGACATTTTCGGGTTTTTGTCTAAAACATTTGTCATTCCCGGTTTCCTGCCGTCTCAGGCAATCTCCCGCAAA
>Ga0129308_1000462_pt1 | contig 60183 bp, 55 predicted proteins | sample L827metagenome_FD_94440 | JGI IMG/M metagenome (GOLD analysis project Ga0129308, IMG submission 94440) | Ring-tailed lemur group fecal microbial communities from Wisconsin, USA - L827 metagenome | ecosystem: Host-associated > Mammals > Digestive system > Large intestine > Fecal | place: USA...
ATCTCCCTGGTTCGAATCCAGGTACCCCAGCCATTAATAATGACCCGCTAGCTCAGCTGGTAGAGCATCTGACTTTTAATCAGAGGGTCAGGCGTTCGAATCGCCTGCGGGTCACCATTTAAATTTTTATAGCCACGCCCAGGTGGCGAAACTGGTAGACGCACAGGACTTAAAATCCTGCGGACCTTAAAATCCGTGCCGGTTCGATTCCGGCCCTGGGCACCATTTTTGCGGGTGTAGTTCAATGGTAGAACTTCAGCCTTCCAAGCTGACTACGTGGGTTCGATTCCCATCACCCGCTCCATAATGTATTTAGTCGAACTTTTTGATTAATTACATAAAAATTAAAGAGTACGTGTAACGAGAGTTTCTCTATAGAAACTCTCGTTTTTTGTTTATATAATATATAGTTCCTCAAAATATACCAAATCATAGGTTTGGTCGAAAATGGAGGAAATAAAATGAATCAAACAAAGAAAGCTAAAGTATTAGCAATCACAAATCAAAAAGGCGGTGTAGGTAAATCTACTACTGCCGAGACACTAGGTATTATCGCATCACAAGATTTTAGATTAAAAACACTTCTGGTTGATCTTGATCAACAGGGAAATACTTCAAAAATGTTTATTAATCAAAATAACGTTTATGATGGTAAAGGACTAGTTGATTATATGATCAATTATGATCCAAATGAAATTGATAATCAAACTATTAATATTTCTCACATTCTAATGAGAAAGGCTAAGGTTGAAGATGCTGTACAAAAAACTGATTATGAAAATCTTGATATTATTACCGCTGATGTTCAGTTAAATACAGCGAAAAGATTTATTTCTTCATCTGCCAATTATTTATTAAGGCTTGTGGTTGAACCGATGAAAGATAAGTATGACTTAATTATATTTGACTGCGCTCCTGCTACGGATAATATCCTTAGCAATGTATTAAACGCTTCTGACGAATGCATAATTCCCCTACAGCCTGAATTTCAAAGTGTATCAGGAACTATGCAAACGATAGATTTTATTAATCAAGCATCTATGATGGATAATCCTAAAATAAATTATAGAATTCTTATTACTATGGCTAATCGAAATATTAAACTACATAAAGAATTTATAAATGAATTAAACAGATTAGATGGGAATAAATTAGCTAAAGTGTTTAATAATCTGTCTGGAAATCATAGATTTTCTGTTGTGCTAAGAAATCAAACTGCTGTAGTAGATAATTCTAACTCAAATGTACATGATAAGCATTTTTCCATGTTTAAAGGAAGCAGAAGATCTAAATTAGCTGATGAATATTTATCACTTGCTAAAGAACTGTTTGGGGGTGATGAATAATGGCGTTTGACATAATGAACAGTATCGATCCAAGAGAGGTTATTAAACTTCCTTTGGAGCTGATTAAACCAAACAAAAATAATCCTTATATTAAAGATGAGCATTTAGAAAAAATAATTGCAATCAAAGCCAGTATTTTAGACGAGGGATTAAATAACCCTATTGTAGTTGAGGATACAGAAGATGGATATGTAATTAATAAAGGGCATAGTCGATATTATGCTTATCAGTTAATTAATCAAGAAAAAATCTTAGGGTATGAGGAAATAGAATGTTATATAGTTCATTTTGATGACGAAGCAACGTCTTTAAGGTCATTGATGAGAGACAATGCTACACAAAAGGAACGTACTGTTCAAGATAAATGCAGAGAAGTAAAACTTTATCTCGAAAAGGTAATTCCAGTAATAAGAGAATTACCAGAAAATAAAGGAATTCCTACAAAGCAGTTAATAGCAAATGATTTAGGTATGTCAGCAACAGCTGTACAACAGTTAATGTCGATTATCAAAAATGATAATCGTGTCACAGAAATGTTTCTTAACAAAAAAATAAATCTTCAGGGAGCTTATATGATAGCTACCAGTGACTATAAAGACGAAGTAATGGAAGCTATGGAAAAGAAAACTGTTATAGGAGAGGAAATACCTGCTAACTTTATAAAGAAAACAATCAATGAGATAGAAAAAAATGGTAAAACAAATAAAAAAACTGAAATTAAAGAGATTAATGATAATCATATCATTCTATTGAAGGACAATCTTTTAGCTATCACTCACTGTAAAGGAAATGATCCGTTGAAAACAGAATTTAATATGTACAGTGGTTCTAAGCTGATAATTGAGTGCTTTTATAAATTAGGACGAATTAAACTTTCATGGCAAGTAAGCAATGAAAGTTATTATAGAACAATTAATATTGCATCATATGTTGACATTGAAACCGCAGTAGTTATGTTGATGAAAATAAGCTGCGCTACTTATACGTACGTAATAAATGAGATAATAACAGACTGTTATTTAAGAAACGAAAGCAAATACAAAGATATAGACAGTATGGCAGATAAATGCATAGAGATTGTTAAATTATTACAAAAGAAAGGAATCAGGAGTGATTTATAATCGCTCCTTTGGATAGATTATGTTTAATACAAATCAACTGTGTGGCATTATTTTTGATATGAAATATGGAATAAAAGAAAAATCTAATACACCATTTTTAGATTTTATTTTAAAAATAAAACGAGATGAAAATGATATATATGATCTTTTAGACTGTTCTCTTTACGGAAAAAAAGCTGAACGATTTTATAAAGAAGCCAAAGATGGTGATCTTGTTATTGTTACTGGTGAGTATCGTTCCAGCAGAATAATTGTAGGCGGTACTCTTCAGGAAAGATATAGTCATTTTTTGATAAATAAATACAAAATTTTAAGGGCTGAAAAATAGCTTAAAATCACATTTTTTTAGATTTTTTATTTGAGAAATATAAAAAAACATCTAAGCAAAGCTTAGATGTCAATTTAATAGGTATAAAGGAAAGTAACAATGATTAATTATAATGATTTTACAGAATATAGAACATTAAACAGTAAAACAGAAGTATGGGAATGGCTCAGATATAGCGGAATTCAAGAAGTATATTCGAATAAGATTAATTATCAAAAGCATATTGTACGATTAGTTGACTACAAAGAAAATCATTTGTATAAGTATAAAAATACTGAAAACAGACGTATTTATAAAAATATATTTGCTCATGTTATAAACATTATGATACCCAAAAAATTAACTTTAAATGAAAAACATAAATTTGCAAAAAAGTTTGCAGTCAACTTTGATCCAAGATATAAAATCATCCCCTACTGTTATAAATTTTTAAAAAAAGGTAATGGGGAGTATATAGAATTTCTGATGTTTACACGAGTAACTTTTTGTAAAGGTGATAAGAAGCTGATTAAATATAACGATACATATTATCAGGATTTTAACAGTAAAAAGCGCTGTACTGAAGATCATCCTAATGCAGTTTTAAAACATAAAAAAGGTGAAGCAAAATTAGATAGAAATGGAAATAAGCAGTATAAGAAGACTTATGTTCAAAAAAAGGAAGCAAAGATATTTAAATACAGATCTTTTGCAAGATTTATTGCTGGTATAAAAAAAGAAGTTCGTTATGTTGCAATGCTATTTACAAGAAATTATAGATTATACAGAAAATTTTCGTTGGTTAAAATAGAATCAATTGACAATATTTTGATGATTCAAAAGAAACTTATAAAAAATAAAATTCTGATACGAATAAACAATGAACTGAATTTTATACAAAATGCAATCTATGACGGTAGATTTGAAGATTATAAAAATTGGGGTGATGGTATCACTGTAAAGATGTTTAATAACCTGCTGTTTAAATTAAATAAAATAATATATACATCGGCTTTTAAAAAAGACAATCGTAGTCCAGAAATATATTTAGGATATAAGCAGTCATTTGTCAATTTTAGAGAATCGCACAATCAGCTCGAAGATTTGATTATTAGAACTTATATTGAAGAGTTTAAACAAAAATATATCTATGATTACACGTTGCTTTAAAATTCAGCAAGAACGAGGTGAAACTATGGATCTGTCACAAAAAATTAATGAATATGTTGATCAAATGGATGGACTTTATAAAACAAAAAAAACATATAAAGATGATATTGCAGAATTTATAATGTTTCTTTGTGAACATAATAAGACAATCGAAACACAAAATGTATTCAAGGATTATGAAATATACTTAAAAGATATAAAAAATCGAACAGAAAACACAATCAGAAGAAAAAAAACCGTTATAAGCAGATTTTATCTGTTTTGTTACCCGAAGGATGACTTTAATCATTTTCATGACTGCATTATTTATTATGATCGAAAGAACAATTTAATAATCAAAGACTATTCACGGTTGAAAATAGTCATAAACAAAACAGTTTCAAAATAAAAGAGGTGGAGAGTATGGAATATGATATTCAGGTAAGAAGACGTGACAATCAAGGAAATATTGTTATGAAAACAGTTTTAAAAGGATATTCTAGAGAACATGCTAAAAGAATTATTAAACATGCAATAGAAGTAGACAGATTAAATATAGTACATACTTCAGAAATAGAAGATATTATAAAGGAGTTGGCAAATGAACACGTAAACAGAAATCAGGTGATTAAAAATGGATAAAATAATTGATAAGATTAGGAAGCTGATGGCAATCGCAGAGGATCCCGGTGCTAGTGATCAAGAAATTCAACTGGCTACTTATAGAGCAAACAAACTCATGATTAAACATAAAATTACAGAACTTGAATTAAATGAAGACAATAATGGTAACATTATTCAAAAAACAATGAGTCAATATTATACAGGTTATCTATATTGGACATTCAGAAATATTTGTAAATACAATCGAGTTAATGCTTATTATCTAGGTAAGATAAACAGTAAATGTCAATTTAAATATGTTGGATATGAAACAGAAGTTGCAATATGTGAAAGTGTAGTAATTCCTGTACTAGATTATTTGGAAAGAACAATCAAAGAACTTAAAGAATGTTATATTGGTGACATGGATTTTAGAGTATATAAACGTGATTACTGCCGTGGGTTTGCAAAAGGTATAGAACAGCAGTTGAAAAACTCTTTCATCGATATGAATATTGATAAAAGATATGAACTTATTTTAACAGACCTACATCCAACTGTAGTAGATTACGTTAAAACACAAATGAAAATTAGAACAGTCAAAACTAATTATACAAGCGAAAGTGAAGACGCTTATGAATTAGGGGTAAAAGATGGAAGTAAATATAACTTGAATAATGGTAAGGAATCAATATCACGAATTGGATAAATATAAATGGTAAAATTATTAAAAAAATTAATATTAAGAAGAAAGTGTAATGTATGTGGACGTGTTTTATGTAATGAATTAAATGTGTGTCCTAATTGTGGTAGCCAACTTCATAATAAAGATAAGAGTTCTAAAATTCATTTAAATGAAAATGCTGAGGCAATAATTCTTATTACATTAACTATTCTAGCGTTAGTTGTATCTATTGTATTTGTTATTTATTACTTTAAGTTATTAATATACTTATTAAATCTGTTGTTCAATACCCGATTTGTGCAAACAGACCCTACATTTGATATCGTATTTTATTTGATTATGGAATTTTTATCAAAATTAGGAGTCAGCATTTGTGTTATTTGTTTTAGCATAGTTATAATTCCGTTAATTTTTTCAACAATACTTTATTTACTATTTGAACTAGTAAATTTGAAAATAGATTTTAAATTAGAAGAACTACCAGAGGGTAATGAGTTATAAATATAACAGTAGTATATGTTTGAAAAGGAAATAAAACTAACAAGATAAATGGAAGTATAAATAAATCAACTGGTCATATCTGACCAGTAATGACTGAATAAATAAAAATATATAAGAGAGAGAACGAGGTGAACAAACACGAAACTAGATGGTGGAAACACAAATATAATAGTAAGTAATCGGATGGAGGATTAAAATGAATATAAATAGGAAACCAAAAGTTATAGATGTTAAAGCAATGACAAAAATTGGACAAATGATTTGTGAGGATTATAGACCGATTTTAGAATTATCAAGAGCCAATATACTAAACGATGACTATTTCAAAACATCAAGTATTATTAGAGTATCTACTAATCCACCCTTAAATTCTACTGAAGAATTGTTTTTAGCCTATATAAATTATAATCCAGAAGAACCGGCATCTGAGTTTTTACGAATTTGTAAAGAGATAAGGAAAGTTGATATTGAATGTGAATATTATTTAATTTTTCACTACTTTTACGGTAAAACTAATGAAGAAATAATACATTCAGATGAATTTTGTGGAGCACGCAGAAGATTTTACAATGTTAGAAATAAAGCACATTTACAGGTTGCCTATCTAACAGGAAATATCATCTATAAAAGCACTAGTGAAATAAAAGTGAAATAAAAATGAAATAAAAGTGAAATAAAAGTGAAATAAAAACGTGATTGAAATGTGCAACGAAATGTGAAATAATGCTATTAGGTAAAAGTGGCTAAAGAAGCAGAAATCAATTTACTAAAAGGCGTTATTTCACAGTAACGCTTTTTTGGTTTTAAATATTTCCGCCTCTTTAAATAAACAGTAGAGAGTATTTATAGTTTTTTCTCGGCGGATTTATAATAAAGGGTGACCGCCTCTCCCGTCACCCTTGTTATTATAAAGCTATAAATGAAATCGTATGCTTATTGATGAAAAATAAATAAAATAATTATATAATTATTTTAGATGTTTAAGAAATTATTAAAAAATTCTGTAAAATTTACAGGTTACTTAATTTTCAAATCAGGGGAGGGAAAGATACATATGTTAGACTATATTATTGATTTTATTCATTATATAAAATACAGCAAAAGCGGTTTTTTTAAAAAGATTTTGATTACACTGTTGTTTATAGCAGTTATTCTTATTTCTTTATGCAGGATTATACTTACAGTCCTATTATGGATTGTATTATTCATGTTACGTTATCTTTTGATATTTGTTGAATTATGTGGTGGGTTTATTGCTTTAATTGGATTTTTGCTTTTTACTTTATGCATAATTCTCACTATTTCTTCTGGTGACAGCTTTATAGCTCACTTAGATGCTTTTGGTTCGCTACTGCTTGTTGTATTGATACCACTGTACATTGAATTAATAGAAGTGTTTCTAGATTATATGATGGAAAAAATGATGACTGTAAAAGATAGAAGATACGTGTTACTAGATAAAGTTTTAAAAATGTAAATAAAAGAGTTTAGGAGGAATAGAAATGAGATTAAATAATTTACTTGATACAAAAAAGAAAAAGATTTTTGCCGGAGCGTGTGCCGGTATACTGATTCTTGGCAGTATAGGTATTTATGCTTTGTCAGGAAACAATGGTGATTTGATTTTAACAAAAAATAAAATTACTGCTGAGTTGGGACAGGTCGTTTCAACAGATGTTGCAGATTACCTTAATTACAATAAAATAGATTCAAAAACAGCTGAGAAAATCATCAAAGATGCTAAATCAACAAATAACTTCAAATATGTTACTGTTGAAAATAAAGATGAAAATGGCAATGTCATTTCAAAAGAACAAAAAGAATATCCTGAAGTTGGTAAATATAAAATTAATTTTAGTTATGAAAATGATAAGAAATCTGTTGATGTAAAAGTAAGTGATACAACAAAACCTAAAATCACTGCTCCTGATACAATCGATGTAATTCAGTTTACAGATTTATCTACATTTAATTTTACTGAATTATTAAAAGCTGAAGATTACAGTGATTTAAAGGACTGGCAGATTGATACTTCAAAAGTTGATGTTAATACATTAGGAACATATGATCTAAAAATTTCTATCAGCGATGTTGAAAAAAATAAAGCGGAAAAAGAAATGAAAATCAATATTGTAGAAGCTCCTGTCGTAGCTGAAGGTGAAGTTGCAGTAACAGAAATTGTTACTGATGAAAATGGAAACAAGAAAACTGTTGTAACTAAGAAATCAAGCAGTGAGGTAAGCTCTAAGGATAACGTTACAACTGGAAAGCCGGTTGAAAACACTGACAAAGTACAAAGCGGGTCAGAAGGCAGCACATCCAAGCCATCTGCTCCTAGCGGATCAACAGGTGGAAATACAGAAAATAATGGAGGAAACAGCAACAGCGGAAACACAGGAGATAATAAACCAACTCATACACACAGCTGGGAAGCGGTGACAAAAACAGTACATCATGAAGCAGAAACAAAAACAGTACATCATGATGCAGTGACTAAGACAGAAACAGTAACAGTTGTCGATAAGGAAGCGTGGGATGAGCCTATTTATGAAGGTCATGTATTTTGTTTAAAATGTAATAGAGATTTTGGTGCTGGAGACAGTGCTGTGGAGAAGTGGGCTGAACATGCTGACTCATGTGGTGGTAGATATACTGTCAAAAAAGTTCAAATTGGAACAAAACATCATGATGCAATTACTCATCAGGAGGAAAGAACAGTTGTCGTAAAACCTGCATGGGATGAAACAGTAATTGTAAAGCCTGCATGGGACGAAACCGTAATTACCGGCTATAAATGCAGCTGCGGTGCTACTAAGTAAAATTAAACAACTAAAGGCAGTCGAAAGGCTGTCTTTTTTCTGGTGGGAGTGAGAGGTAATAAGAGACAAATCGTGGTGTTGTCATAGAGATTATTATAGAAGGTATGGAACTTGTTCCATCTTAAAAACAGATGATAGAAGGCAATCGAAAGATTGTCTTTTTTGTTGGAGGAAAGCAATGAAAAAAGTATATTTATGGGTATTCGGCACATGAGCAGTCTTATGACTGCTCATTATTATTTGACGGTTGATCAATTGCCTGATCGTAATACCGATTTTAAAGAAGTATAGTGATGCTTGCTTATTAAATTAAATATAGTATAGGAATAATCTTTAAGCTGTAACTTGCATCACAAAAACTCTAAAGAAAGGAATTTGCATGATGAAAAAAATTAGTACATTCTTATTATCTGTACTGGTGCTCTTTGGCATGGTTGCCGGAGATATATCGGTTATCAGTGCATTTAACACCGAAACAGTTATCCTGTCTTCTGAAAAAGAAGAGCTGGAGACAGGTGAAAAAACAAATCTAAATGCTCGTGCTGATTTGCCGGAAACTGCTGAAGTAATTGATTATAAGTGGACAAGCGACAACGAAGAAATTGCTATTGTTTCCGGTGAAATGAACAGTGCAGTTGTAGAAGCAAAAGCAGCTGGTAAAGCTAAAATTACTGTTACTGTAAACTACAGAAATAAAGTCAGTGCAGAGGAAAATATAAACTCGGCTCCTGCTGAAATTGAAATTAATGTAGTTGAAAGGAAACCTCAGAATATAGTTACTGCAAAAGAGGAATCTGATGCTGAAGCATCTGAAAATAATCTTGATCCGGTAACTGCTGAATATATTAAAAATAATCTTGATACTGCATACACATCATTAAATATGATGCGTTTAGATCAGGTATTAGTTGTAAAAAATACTTTAGTTGAAGCGGAGGGAATCGCTGAAAATGAAACAATCGACAGTTTCTTTTTAAGAGAAGATACTGGTGATCTGTTTATAACAACTATCCCTTCCACTGTCGCATTGTATAACCTCGATATAAACAGTAATTATTATGTTGGTCTGGGAAATACAATGCTGAATGACAGTACTGCTGAAGTAAAAGATCAGATCTTTGCAATAAACAATAACAATGCCGAAGTTGTCAATGACAGATGTCATTACGATGCAGAAACAGGTTTAGTTTATATTTCAAAAGATCTGTTTGGAAACACTGCCGGTAATGTTCAGGTACAGTTTCTACAGGCTGTATCTCAATCAACCGCAAAACTGTCATCTGAAGTTAATTATACTACAACTGACAGTAGAACGGTAAAAGAAGGAAGCAGAAATGTTGACAGTTTTGATTTTGAAACAAATGTCAAAACTGATAAGGATTTGGATAAAACCGAATTAACCGTTTCTGTTAACGGTCTGCCGACAAGCAACTACAGTTATGATCCTGAAAGTGGTGTAATAACAATTCCGCAGTCATCTACTGCGGTACAGAGTGTAAATGTTGATGTTGATAAAAAATCACCGATAGCAAAACTGGCAGATAAATTTCTAAATATCACTAATGTTGAAGCCTTTTCAATGGGTGAGATGGGATGTGCAGGAACTGTAGATGTTCCAGACGGTGTAGGTACCGGGTGGAGCGGTCAGATATCTTTGTATAAGGCATATGCTTCTGACTGGAAAAATGCAACACTGCCTGTTTACGGTTTAACAACCGGTGAAAGAGATCTTATGAATACGATCTATTACGGAGGTCAGTTAGACTACAATAAACTGTATTATCAGAATACCGCTATGTATTTAGGAATCTGGATTCAGGGCGGTGTCGATACAGTAACAGGTATATCGCATAACAGTTTCTGGAACTGGACAGCGGAAAATGTAACAGGTGCAACACAACTAGATGCATGGTTGAGATTACAGTGTACACATCTTTCTAACCCTGATACAGGTAAAGGGGTCGAATGGAAAGATGAACTTATCAACGTTCGTGTGCTTGATAAAACAGGTGATGAAATCGTTGTAGGATTCTTGACTAAACGAGTAAACAGTCAGTCTGGAGCAGGTATTGCGAAATTCAAAATAAAACCAAAAAAAGGTGATTTGAATATTACTAAAGTAAATGGAAATCCTGAACTGACAGCTGGAAATGACTGCTATTCATTAGCTGGTGCAGAATATCAGTTGAGAGACGGAAGCGGGAATACAGTTGCAACACTAATTACTGATGTAAACGGCAATGCGAGTGTTTCAGGTATCAATGCGGGTAATTATACACTTGTTGAAACAAAAGCATCACCTGGCTTCGAGCTTAATACAGAGCATACATCTGTTACTATCAACGCAGGTCAGACTACTACACTGAACGGTGTGGGATGTCTTGTTGAACAGCCGGTTAATGACCCTTTGGCAATACAAATTACTAAAGCGGATATGGATTCTACTGAAAGCAGTCCTCAGGGCAACGCTTCGTTAGAAGGCGCAGAATTTACGGTAAAATATTATAATGCATTATATGACAAAGTATCTGATTTGCCTGAAAAAGCTACTAGAACATGGGTATTGAAGACTAAAAAGCAGGTAAATGGAGCATATAAAGCATTAATGCTAGATAGTTACAAAGTCAGTGGTGATGATTTCTATAGAGAATATGGGATAGTAACATTACCAATAGGAACAATCACTATTCAGGAAACTAAAGCACCAGATGGCTATCTATTAGATGGAGCTACACTAGTTGATGGTAATGGAAGCACTGAAAACATTGATAACGGTATCTATTTGACACAAATAATACAAAATGATACCAATGGACAAGCTCAAGTTGTTGCGGGTAACTTCCCTGTTGTTAGAGATGAAGTTAAAAAGCACAAAGTGGAAGTTGAAAAGCTTTCTGAAGACAAGGATGGGGTTACAGCTCCATTAAATAATGCGGTATTCACGATTAAATTAAAAAGTGAAGTTGAAGAAAAAGGATGGGATGGTGCATCTGTCTATGATGAAATCACAACAGGAAACGTTGAAGGGAAAGACGGATATGCTGTAACAAAGGAACTGCCTTACGGTACTTATATTATGCGAGAAACCGGTACTCCTGAAGGGTTTGTCAGAGCCGATGATATAGAGTTTACTATCGATAAGGATAACAGTGAAACTTCCAAGATACAGCATATTACAGTAACTGATAAAGAAAATCATATCAGACTGTATAAGTATGACGCTGAGACCGATTCACCTTTAAAGAGTGCTGAATATCTTGTCTATAATGTAACCAGAGATAAAGAAGTAGGACGTTATCAGACTGACGATAGCGGTATTATTGATCTTTATAAATTAGACAACAGCTGTGTCTATTATGCTCAGGAGATAAAGGCACCTAACGGATATGAGATCAATGATAAAAAATTCTATTTTGAATTCGACAGTGACGGCTATGTTCATATTTCTAATATGAATGCTCCGGATGTTGATAGAAATATCTTCGATATAAACGACAAAGGAGATATGACAATTTCTTTAAGCAATAAATTAAAATGGTTCAAACTTAATCTTAATAAAGTGAATGATCTTGATAAAAAACTGGCTGGTGCTGAATTTACTCTGTACAAGGATAAAGACTGCACACAGGAAGTTGCCAGGGAAACTACTGATGACAAAGGTAATCTGCTGTTCGATAAAGTAGAAGCTGGATTATACTACCTTAAAGAAACAAAAGCACCTGCGGGCTACAGGAAGCTTACTGATCCAATAAAAGTAGAATTTAAGTGTATTGACGGTAAACATGTCTTTGTAGTTAATGATGTTGTTATTGATGAAAACAACAGTAATGAAAATTACAGCATGACAGTTGAAAATGGCTGGTATATTGGGAATATGACAGTCATAAATGAACGTGGTGCTAAACTTCCTGCAACCGGTTCAAAAGGAACAGTATTGTTAGTTGGTTCAGGAATTGCGCTATGTTTAATCGGTTTAAATAAAAAAAGGAAAAACAATAAAGGGGAAGCATAAAAATGAATAATAGAGTGAAAAAAACAATTGCAAGTTTATTAGTTGTAAGTACAGCATTTTCTGGAGCTTTAGCTACTGCTTCTTTAGCTGTTCCGGATAATAATATTATTACTTCTGTAAATGCTAAAGAACAAGGTCACATTACTATTAGAGCAAATGTTGGTGATAATGGTGAAGTACAGTCTTTAGCAGGTAAAAAATTTAATGTTTACAAGATCTTTTCTGCTGAAAATTCAGCTGGTATGGAAAGTATCAATTACACTATGAATCCAGCTTATGAAAATGCACTGAAAAAAGTTACCGGAAAAGATACTGAGTACAGTATAATTGATTACATTCAGACAATGAACAGTAATACAGTAATCAATAATGTAGAAGCTCCACAGTTAAATGAAAGCAGATATTCAAATTTTAGATATTTTATCGAAAATTTGAGAAATGAGATTGTTGCTGAAAAGGCAGGTCCAACAATGACGGTAACTGTTCCTGAAACAGCTAAAGACAGTTATACGATGGATGTTGATTTTGGATGGTATGTTGTGGATGAAATTACATCAGTTGAGGGTACTCACAGTGCATCTTCTTTGTGTATGGTAAATACAGCAAACCCGGATGTGTTTATCAATATCAAGAGTGATTTTCCTGTAATTCAAAAACAGATTTTAGAAGATGACAGCAGAGGAAGTATTGGGAGTGATAAAGACGGGTGGAATGATGTCGCTGATTTTGAGATAGGTCAGACAGTACCATATCGTTATTTAACTTACGTTCCTAATATGAATGGTTATTCTTCTTACTATTTTTCAATGCGTGATCGCATGGATGAAGCATTGACTTTCAACCCTGAAAGCGTAGCTGTTAAAATTGGTGATAAGACTCTAGTTAAAGATGCAGATTATAAAGTAGTTACTGAAGGGATTCCTTCAGATGAAACCTTTCAAATTCAGATTACTGATCTAAAGGCAACTGTAAATAAATATGTCTACCCTGAATTTAACGGTTCAGTACCTGAAATGGAAAAATTCTATGGACAGAAAATAGTGGTAGAATACAGTGCAACTCTAAATGAAAATGCATCAAATGATACAGGACGCCCAGGTTTTGAAAATGATGTTAAATTAGAATATTCTAATAATCCTGATTCTGACGGTATTGGTCAAACCGGGGAAACTCCTTGGGATACAGTAGTCTGCTTTACATTTAGAATGAATGGAGTAAAAGTAAATGATCAGGATCCTGAAGTTAAACTTGAAGGTGCGAAATTCCGTCTTTACAGTGACAGCTCATGTACAAAAGAGGTATATGTTAAAGAAGCAGCCAATGGTGACGGTTACACGGTAATTAATCGCGACAGTGTTAAAGGCGATGAAGCACCTGCTGAAGCTGTAGAAATGATTTCAGATGAAAATGGTATTTTCAATATCGTTGGATTGGACAGCCAAACGTATTATTTAAAGGAAACAAAAGCCCCTGCGGGCTATCGCTTATTAAAAGATCCAATCAAAATCACTGTGAAAGCAACTTATAGTGATGAAAATAGAGAAAACTATGTAAAGGGAGACGGAGCGACAGATAAGACATTACAGAAACTGGAAGCTACTGCTCATTTTAAAGAATTCTATTCAGGTAAATATTCTGAGTATGATAATAATTTGACTACTGATGTTGAAAATGGAACATTAAATATTAAAGTAGTTAATAAGGTAGGTTCAAAATTGCCTGCAACCGGTTCAACGATGACAGTAATCTTGGTTGGTGCAGGTACTGCAATGATGGCAACAGCTTTAATCAAAAGAAAAAAGAAGATGAATAATGAACATTAAAAAATGGTTCAGAAAGGATATTTTGATTTTTACGATAGGGATGGCACTAGTGTGCTATCCTATTATTTCAAGTTTCGTTGCCTCAAAAGATAATATGGGGTTAATATCGACTTACGAAACAAAAGTTGATAATTTAAGCTCATCTGAAAAAAAAGAAATGATAAAAAAAGCTGTACAGTGGAATGATAAATTATATCGTCAGCAGAAAGGCATTTCAGTTGATGATAATCTTGATTATCTGAATATTTTAAATACTGGTGATGGAATAATTGGAACAATTGAAATACCAGCGATAGATGTAAATCTGCCGATATATCATGGAACTAATGATGATGTACTGAATATTGGAGCTGGACATGTTGAAGATTCTTCTATGCCCGTCGGTGGCACAAATACACATACTGTTATAACCGGACACAGCGGTCTGCCATCAAATAAATTATTTACAAGGCTGGATGAATTAGAAAAAAATGATAAATTTTATATTTATATACTTGATGAAGTGCTTGCATATGAAATAGATAAAATTGAAATAGTATTGCCTGAAAAAGTAGACTATACAATTGAAGATGGTAAAGACCTTGCAACCCTTGTAACATGTACACCATATGGTATTAACACACATAGACTGCTGGTAACAGGTCATCGTGTTCAATATGATCAGGGTGTAAAAGATACAATAAGAAAGAGTCTGCCATCCTCGCACGAACTTATCATTTATACAATACCATTATTATTTATTATTTTAGGAATTATAATTTTCAGAAGGAAAGGAGCAAAAAAATGATCAAAAAATTTATGATTTTCGCTGTTACATTATTAAGTGCAGTTGGAATTATAAGTACTGTAAGTACAGTAGATGCATATAGCGAAACTGGATCGATAACAGTTGCACTAGAAGACGGTGTCGCTGGCACATCAACAGAAGGCGTTGAGTTTGAATTGATTCAAGTTGGAAATGTTGTTGACGGACTATATGAATATACAGAAGATTTCTCAGATGAAAAAACTGATTTAAATAAAGTTGAAAAAGCTGACGAAATGGAAGAACTAGCAATCAGATTAAATAAAATTGCAAATGAAAATAAAATTACTGGTATATCAGATATAACCGATAATACTGGTAAGCTTGTTTTTAAAGAATTAAAGGTAGGTATCTATTTATTGAGAGTAACTGATTACAATGAATATGAATATGTTGAACCGACTTTAATTTCTATTCCAACATACGATGAAGATGTTCAAAACTCAATGAATTTTGATGTTACAGTTATTCCTAAACATACCCCTTTCAAAGTATCGGTATCTAAACAGGATATAACCGATCATAAAGAACTGGAAGGTGCTCATCTTCAGGTAACCGACGAAAAAGGAAATATTGTGGATGAATGGATCAGCGGTAAAGAACCTCATATGATACAGAATTTATTCTGTAATCACACTTACACATTGACTGAAACTATTGCACCAAAGAATTATAAAGTAGCACAGTCAATTAATTTTACAGTTGAAGAATCAGGCAAAATTCAAAAGGTAATTATGTATGATGAGCTGATGCCGGTGAAAGTTAAAACAGGTGATAATACAAATACTGCTTTACTATTTGGATTAAGCGGATTATCTTTATTGGGATTAGGTTTATTTAAATTTAGAAAAAGAAAAAATTAATAATTTGAAGAATTAATGACAGTAACATAAAAAAATTTACATGCACAAATAAAGAATCGGTAAATATATTGTTTTTACATTTGTATAACATTATATTTCACTGATTCTTTTATTCTACTGGTCAGGTATGACCAGTAAGAACGAAAGGAATTTATATGAAGGACAATAAAATAAATTTCTCTCTCTCGATTCTTTATGATGTTGATATCAAAAACGATACTTATACTTTACTATATTTTGATCATATTAAAAAAATAAAAGGAATACCAAAAGAACTGTCAACAGCATTTAAAAATGGACTGGTCGATATTGGGTGTATTTGTGCCATGACATCTGGAGGTGAAAAAAATGAGTAACACTTTAACATCACAGGTATTAGAAAAAAGCAATATTATTGATGTCATACAGTCGTATGGTATCAGTCTTTTTAAAGCAGGTCGCAACTATAAGGCTTTATGCCCATTTCACGATGATAAAAATCCTTCTATGTCAGTATCGCCCGATAAACAGATTTTTAAATGTTTTTCCTGCCAGACAGCAGGTAATGCAGTTGATTTTGTTCTTCAGTATGAAAATAAGGTTAATAATAATCCAAATTTTAAACGCATTGATGCAATAAAAAAAGTTGCTGAAATATGCAATATTGATATACAAATAGAAAATACTATTGATAGAGAACCGGACTATTTAAATGCAAATCAAAGACAAATGGTTAAAATAAACAGCAATATCAATAAAGTTTTTTCATACTATTTGAATCAGACTGAATCTGGTAAAAAATCTCTTGACTATCTTTATCAAAGAGGATTATCCGATAAAGTTATTGCCGATCTTGAATTAGGTTTTTGTCCGGAAAATACAGCCCTTTTAAATGACAAGAACTATTTAAATGCAAATGCTGTAGGAATAGCTAAAGAAAGTGAAAACGGAAGATATGAGGTACTGCGAAATCGTATTATTTTTCCAATAAGAAATGATAGAGGTGATATTGCCGGTTTTAGCGGAAGAATTCTTTCAAAAGAAAAAAGCAGTATCAAATATCTAAATACTGAAGAGAATGAAATCTTTAAAAAAGGCGACATACTATACAATTTTTATGATGCTAAAAAGTATATTGAAAATGACGGTATATATGTTGTCGAAGGGTATATGGATGTTATAGCAGCTAAAATGACAGGGTTGCATAACACATGTGCTTTGATGGGAACAGCATTGACTGATAAGCATATTGAGCTTTTAAAAAGTATTAACCGACCTGTTAATCTAATGCTTGACAGTGATGAACCGGGACGAAATGCTATCATTAAAGCTATTGATCAGTTAGAGCAAAATGGTATAGTCGTAAATGTAGTTGACTTGAAAGAACTGGGTGAACTAAAAGATCTGGGTGAATACTATGAATTTGTGATAAAAAATACAGATAAAGAAAAAGCAGGAGAAAAACTCGCATCACTTAAATCTGAGATTGTGAGATTAAAAGAAAAGCCGGTTGTTTTTAAAATTAAAAGATATTTAGAAGAAATGGAATTAAAAAGCGACCTTAGTTTAGCTAACATTGAAGATATTTACAGGAATTTTAAAGATCAGCTTAAAGGATCAAATTTAACAGCAGTTACAGAATACATTAAAAGTATTTCCAATTATTCGCAGACTGAGATTCAAGAGATCCTGCACCCTGTTAATAAAAATTATTCAAAATTTTTATCTGCATCGCTTAATAAAGCACTGGATGATATTCTAACTCATGAAATAATCCAAAAAGAGGACATTGTTTTAAAAAACTATTATCTTCAAAACAAAAAAGACATTTTAAAAATGGCTGATTCTCTTTTACAGGAAGATGGCGGATATTTATATCAGGATGGAACAATCGCAGGATATAATCTTCTAAATGCAGTGTTAAGAGAAAATAAATCCTATGAACAGTATAAAGAGATCAATACTTTTAAATATCAGTCACTGTTTGATAACTGCTATGCTAATAACAGTGCTAATAAAATATCTCTTTCTAAAACAGGACAATTTCAGTTTGTTGAAAAGTTTAACAGAACATTTGAAAATGATGAATTAAAGGATAAAAGCAATATAACTGAAGCTTATGTTATTGACAAAATAGATGATCTGTTTGATATCCTTCCTGTAAAAATGATGAATCAGTTTCAATTCAAGGATATACAGAGAGCTTTTTATGAAAAAAAGATGATCTGTTTCGATTTTAATACTATTTTTGATACCATGCAGGTAAAGATGGGAATACTCGATTATTTTGATAAGAGTTTTAAAGCAGATGATAATAAACTAAAGGCGGTACTGATATATCCAAATCAGGATAAGTCTATCAAAATACCAGATAAAAGTTTAGTTAAAGAAATTGAAGCTGATCAAAAAGACCATAAAGAAACAATCACCAAAACTAATGAGATAAATACTAAAAGTATTTCTAACAGATATATCAATGTTTTTGTAAATCTTATAAAAAAAGAAACACAAAAAGGATTTTATTTTAAAGCGGGCAGAAACAATGATCGCTATTATTTTGCGCCAAAAGAAATATGTAAATGGTATGGAAATAATAAGAGGACTTTAGGTGTATCGTTACAAAATATCAATAAACTTGGTGAATATTCCTATGATGCTGAGAATAAAAAATTTATATATATTACCAATGCATCATATTCACAAATTGAAAAAGATTTTAAAGTATTTAAATCCAATACCAAAGAAAAGAAAAACAAAACGACATATATGCTGTTTAAAGAATATGATGTTAATTCCTTTGAAAAAAACGGAGCTAAGTATGCAGTAGTTTCAATTCCCTATAAAAATGAAACTGCCACTATGATGATCCCGTTTTCATACAAACATAAAGAAACAGATGGAATGATTTCTTTTAAGGTTCAGGATAACTGGACGTATAATCTTGATTTAAATGGTATCAGAGAGAAAAAAACACCCGATGAAATAATGAAAATATATAATCAGCATAAAGATAAAGATTATGATCTTGATACAGCTGCTGATAGTAATGTTGATAATGATAAATTTGATGATTTTGAAAGGAGTGTAGCATATGGCTGATGCATCATCAGAAGCTAATTCAAATCTTAGAGATTTTAAACGTGCAATAATACGAGGTCTGCATTATTTAAAAAGAGGAGCGCTCTTTATAAAAAAAATAATTTTAAAAGCCCCAAAAATATATTCAAAAATTTTGGATAAATTCTCTGTTATCAGATCATACAAGGCACTGTCTAAAAATAAATCCGGTCTTTCACGTTCATCTCCCCTGTCGCTAAAAGATTTAGAAATTGTAAAAAAACAAGCTAAAAACTGGAAAATACAGTACAGTATCATTAAGGTGGATGCTAAAAACCGGAAAAATAATGTAGGCTTCTTTAAACTGCTGAAAGAAAGGTTTGATAAAAAGACTGTTGAAGAACCTAAATATGAAGTTGTATACCGCAATGCTGATGGTGAAATCATGACAGGAATTTTAAAACAGGTTGCTGAAGATAGATTGAAAAGACAGATTTCAAGAGATCCTTCTGAGCGTACAGATTTTAATAAAGATGGAATTGTTGATGAAAAAGATTTAGAAGTTAGTCATGAAGAACTCGATATGAAACCAGAAAATATGGAAGAAAACAGAGAGTATGGAAGTGTAATTTCAAGTGAGTTTAAAGGGATAAATCATGCTGTAATTGATATTTCAAAAGAAGATTTCTGTAAAACAAACATTGAAACGACATTAGAAATTGAAACCTTTTCTGCTTATGTAAACAGAGATTTAAATAATAATCCTATAGTATCAGTTATAGTTAAACAGGAGGATTTAGAAAAATATCAAAATCTTTTAAAAGGTAACGATATTAAAAACTATGCACTCATGGAAGCAAATTTCGATCATAACGCTTCTTCTATTAATTATGCAGATACTGTTCAGCTTAAATTTAAAAATGAGCAGGATTATAAGGATTTTAAAAATCAGTATAGCGATGTTTCATTTAATGCTCAAAGAAGTTATGAAAATAATCAGTATCAGTGGACAGTATTCGTTGAGGAGGATAAGCTGTCAAAAAAGTTCGAGAACGGCATCAGGAAGCCATCCTTAGAGAAAGTTTTAGACGATATAGAAAAAGACAAGGAAATCAGTATTAATGATGTCGGTAAAGAACTCGATTTAGGTAACGAACTTGAACTGAATATTGAAGAATAGAGGTTATATACAATGCTGGTAAAAAAAGAACGAAAACGCAGTAAGTTAATATACATTATACCTATACTGACAGCTTCTTTATATTCGATAAGGGTATATTCGCTTATGAAAATCAATAATACTCCTTTAAAACTGGAATATCTGGAAACGTCATTAAATAGAATGATCGATCCATCATTTCCCTTAATTTTAGACAGGCAGGCAGTTATGACTGCTTTTTTTGTTGCAATATTTGTTTTTGCTTTGATAAATACTTATCTTGGCAGTTATAAAAGAACTGTTCAGGAACAGACATACGGTACCGCTGAATGGGGTGATGCCATGGATCTTAATAAAATGAAAGCAAAAAATTATCAGGACAATGTGATTATCACAAACACCGAACAGTTTGCCAAAGATGCAAGTATCAGCAATATAAACAGACATATTTTTGTCTGCGGGCGACCTGGAACCGGAAAAACGAGAGCGTTTTTATATCCAAATATCCTTTCTGCTACTGGTTCGATAGTTATAACTGATCCTAAGGGAGAAGCGTTGAGAGCCTTAGGACACTCTCTTTTATCACTGGGTTATAGAATCAAAGTATTTAATCTTGATAAAAAATATGAATCCAACCATTATAATCCGTTTCATTATATTAAAAAAATCCCAAAAGTTATCTACCATCTTGATGATGATATAGCTGAGCTGACGAATGAAAAAACTCTAGCTCAGGATGATGTTATGTCACTGATCAATCTGCTGTTCAAAGCTACTCAATCGACTACAATCAAAAGCAGTACAGGTGACCCGTTTTGGGAAAAAGCAGAAATGATATTTTTACAGGCAATAACCTACTATATGCTTTTTAGACTTCCTGAAAATGAGCACACATTTTCAACAATGCTTGATCTGATCAGAAAAGCAAATCCTGATGAAAATGATAAATGTCAGCTTGATGCTCTTTTTGAAAAGTGGAAAGCAGAAGAACCGAATCATGTTGGTGTGAAGCAGTACGAACATTTTAAATCTGCTAGAGGAAAAATGCTTAGAACTATTGTTTTGACAGCTGTTGCTCGTCTTGCTCCCTTGAATATAGAAGAAGTATCTAATTTAACATCATATGATGACTTAGAATTAGACAGTTTAGGAATGCCTGAAGAACAGGGGAAAATTGCAATATTTATTGTTACTAAGCCTTCAGATGATGCATTTAACTTTATTGCAAATCTGATGTATTCTCAGATGTTTAGTCTTTTGGATCATAATGCAAATAAATTTAACGGGTATCTCCCTACACCTGTAGATATATACTTTGACGAATTTAAACAACTAGGTGAAATTCCACGTTTTGCTGAAAATCTTGCATATGTACGTTCATTTAATGTTGGTTTTGCGATATTTTTACAATCTCTTTCGCAGATCAAGGAACTTTATGAAAAAAGCTGGGAAACAATTCTTGACTGCTGTGATTCGATTCTTTTTCTTGGTTCCAATTCAGATTCGACACTGGAATACATGGAAAATATGCTTGGCAGTAAGACTTGGTATAAAAAATCGACATCACGTACATTTTCAAAAAATGGTTCAAACAGTAAAAGTTATGATATCGTTGGTCGAAAACTTGCTTTTAAGGATGAAATCGGTCGAATGCCAAAAGGAAAATGCATTGCTAAAATTTCCAATACTGAACATAATGTGTTTTATTCTGATATTTATGATTTGAAAAAGCATCCAAGATATAAAACTTTATTTGAACCTAGAGACCCAAAAACAGTAAATAATCTGTATGATCATAGAAAATATCTTGAAGCTAATCATAAAAAAGTAATCAGGAAAAAGAAGTTTGAGGAAATGGGCATTAATGCAGAAATAGTTACAATTACATCAAACAGCATAGATTCTGTTGATCTTGCTAAATTTAAAGTTGTGGGGAATCAGGATACAGATTTATCAAATTTATAGAAGGCAATAGTGGTCATATATGACCACTATTTTTATGGAGGAAAATATGAAGAATTTAAAAAAATATTTATGCAAGAGCTATGAAAAATACAAAAGATCTTTTTTAGCTGTTCATACAGCACTGATCACTTTTATTATATCAACCAATATAGTTTATGCTGAAAGCAACACCGGAGCGATTGACAATTTTGTTACGTATCTCACTGACTGGATGGTAAAAATCGGTGGAGTTGTCGCACTGATTGGAGGAGTGATGTTCTGTGCAGGATGGACGAGAGATGATGCAGATGGAAAATACAGAGGGTTAATGGTAGTTATGGCAGGATTTATGCTAATTGGTATTGCTAAATCCCCTGATATATTCGGATTATAAGGATTGATTTTATGTTTGATGATTTTATTATAGAAATATTTAATCTCTCTTTCACCATACTCGGTCAAACGATATCATGCAGTAATCTTACAAAAACAGTAGTTCATCTATTAAGCCTGAATAATATACAAAATGAATTGAGTTCATTATGGAGTTTAGGCTCAATGGTGCATAGTGTAATTCTCCCCTTTGGATACTCACTTTTGACACTATTCTGTATGCTTGAACTGTTGCAAAGAATGAGTGATCCAGAGCGAGTGACTTGGGAACGAGTGGCGATGACAATCTGTAAGTTTATCTTTATAAAAGTTATTATGACAAACAGTTATAAATTTGCAACAATGATTTTGCAAATAACGCAGGATATATATCACTCAGTATGGGTAAAAATTGGTAGTTCTGGTGCAACCCCAGATCTAGGTCAGATTATGGCTGAAATATGTTCGGGATCTATGGCTGCCCAGTTAGGTTATTTTGCACTGACGATCATTATATGGGTGATATATTTAGGAACAGTAGTAGGTGTAGTGACTATAGTTTTTACAAGAATATTTAAAATGGTCATCTACAGCAGTACATGTGCTATTCCATTAGCTATGGCTACAAATGAAGCAACTTCACAGGGGGCTAAACGTTTTTTTATGTCACTGGCATCTTTAGGGCTGGAAGCCACTGTTATTATGATATCCACAAAAATTTATTCCCTGATGCTGTCAGGATTGAGCGACAGTGCTCAGGGAATAAATGTTGTTCTTGCTGTAATTATAATCAATGCATTATATCTTGGCTTAATGAATTTTGGAAATTCAATAGCTAGAGAATTGACAGGTGCATAGGAGGTTAACATGGATCAAATAGAAATAAGAATTCACGAAGAAATCAATGACTATCATGAAAAATTCTACTGGTTTACTTTCAGGCAGTGGGTAGCGGTTATACTTTTTGGTATTACAGCAGTTCCTTTTTACCTGAAATTCAGGACAATGCTTGGAGAAGATCCAATATCTTATATTATAATTGCATACGCTATTCCATTTGCTTTTATCGGTTTTATTCCAATTCAAAAAATGCCAGCCGAAAAAATAGTGAAATATATTTTCAGAAAAGAAACGGTATTTTTCAAAGAACTGTCTTATAAAACTGAAAAAGAAATCTTTTTAGAAAAGGAGTATATGAAAAAACTTAAACTGGCCACAAGAATAAAAAAAAGTTTATCTAAAAAAGCTTCTCTACAGGTACAGGAAGCCTGCAGGGATTATGTTAAAAATAATATCCAGCAATCAACTTTTGAATCAGATAAAAAAAGCAAAGATATTATAAAGGATAAAACAGCTAAAAAGCTCAAAATTACCAGAAAAGAACGAAAAAAAATAAAAGAACAGAAAAAGTTAGAAAAGTTTAAAGCAAAAGCATTAAAAAAAGGCTGGATCAGTGATGTTCAAAATGATACAGTAAATAATTTTTCTGATCATCAGATAGAACAGATGATGATTGAATATTTAAAAAAGAAGGATGCTGAAAAAAATGAGTAAAGTTAAAGTAAAAAATGATTTAATAAATGGTTTAGCTAAAATTAAATCAGAACCCATAGATAAGCCAGTAACCACTCAAAGAGTGATTGAAACATTTTTTAAGGATTTTTATGAAGATACTAAGGTTTTTAAAATAAAAGACGGTTTATATTCAATCTGTTTTGAATATTCAGATATTTCATTTGCAAAAGCAAAATTAGATGTGCAGGAAAATATCTTTTTAAAGTGGGTAGATTATTTAAATTCTTTTTCTCCTGATTGTCATATTCAGGTAATAAATATTATTCAGCCAATAAACAGCAAAACTTTCGAAAAAGAGTATATGCTTCAAAATGTAGAAACGCTCCCCTCTCCTAAAATTGCTGAAGAAACCAACCAGCTTATTGAACTGGGGGTTGGCAATATAAATGAAACTCTAGAATCAAAACGTTATATTGCTGTCACGATAAAAAATGATTCATATGATGATGTTAAGGAAAAATTTATAGATATTCAGCTTAAATCTGAAGAAAAATTTAAGGAGCTTGGGTCTTCTATTAGAAGAATATCTGTAGATGAAAGGTTGGAAATACTTTATAATTTTTTCAACTGCACTAAATGGACAGATAAAAATAATCTATCTATAAAGGAATACGCAAAAAAAGAAAATGCAACCGTATATGATATTTTAGCTCCAAAATCTATTCTGTTTAAAAATAAGGATTTTACATTAATAGATAACAAAAAATTTGTTAAGATATTATATCTTGATGATCTGCCAAGTTCGCTTACTCCAAAACTTTATAATGTTCTTTCGAAACAGAAAATGGAACTTTATATAACGCAAAACATCAACCCTACTAATAGTGCAAAATCTATCAAGAAAGTAAATAAAAAAATTACTGGTATGAAGTCAGAGCGTTTAGCTAAAATAAGAAGAGCAGCTAAACAGCATATTGATTATAATGCTGTTAAGGATGAAAAGTTAGAAGACAAGCTGAGAGATACAAAACAACTTAGAAATGATCTTCAAAAAAACAATCAAAAGATTTTTAGATCTAATCTTCTAATAATGGTTGTAGCTTCAAATGCAGATGAAATGAATCGAAACTGTAAAAGAATCACGGATATAGCAGGTGAACAGTTATGCAATGTAAAACCGCTACTGTTTCAACAGCTTGAAGGGATTCAAAATGTTCTTCCTTTCAGCAGAGATAATTTACAGATATTAAGAACACTTACCTCTGAAGCTACTGCTGTACATGTACCGTTTAATACGAAAGACCTTATTCATAAAGATGGAATATATTATGGTGTGAATCTATTATCGAAAAATCCTGTAATTGTAGATAGGAAAAAGCAGTTAAATGGTAATGGCTGTGTCTTGGCTACTGCGGGTGCTGGGAAGTCTTTTATTATCAAATTTATGATTGAACAGATTATGAATAAATATCCTGACGATGATGTTATTATTGTAGATCTAAATACAGAATACAATAATATTATTAAAGAATTTAATGGACAGACACTGGAAATATCAAATACATCAAAAACTTATTTGAATCCTTTTCACATGGATATAGGATATGATGATAAAGAACCTATCAAATCTAAGATTGAATGGATTCTTGCGTGGTGTGAATCACTTCTTGGTGGACGTGATCTTACCGGAAGTGAAAAATCAATCATTGATAGATGTGTAAAAAATTTATTTTTTGATTACGAGCGCAGTGGTTTTTCAGACAAATCATTGATTCCAAATTTAAAGAAGTTCTGGGATGAATTAAGCAGTCAGCAGGAATCAGAAGCAAAAAATCTTGCTTTGATTATGGAAAGGTACGCTAAAGGTTCACTGGAAATGTTTGCACATGAAACAAATATAGATATCCATAATAGACTTGTTAGTTTTGATATCAGCAAATTACCTGAATCAATCTTAAAAACCGGATACCTAGTCGTTTTGGATCATATCTGGAATCGTATAACTAATAATCGAAAACTCAAGAAAAATACATGGATAATTATTGATGAATTTCATGTTCTGCTTGAAAATGTTTATTCAGCTCAGTTTGTAGCTAAGCTCTATAAAGAAGGTAGAAAATATAATTCATTTCCAACTATCATCACCCAAAATATTGCTGATATTCTTGAAAATAAAAACGGCAGAAAAATCTTAAGCAATAGTGAATTTGCAGTTGTTTTGAAACAGAAACCGCTTGATCTTGTTGAAATATGTAAGATCTTTGATATAAGCAATGAAGAAGCGAGTTATATAACATCTGATATATCGGGTCAGGGAATTATTGTATACGGAAATTCAAAAGTGCCTTTTAGAAATAATGTACCTAAAGATTTTTATATATACAAACTGAATGATACTTCAAATAATGCAAACATAGCGATACAGCGATGAATGATTCAGAAATAAAAAAAAGTCAGGTACATGATTTGTCAGATGTTTCTAGCGCTTTAAGTGCCGAAATTCTGGCAGTATCAAAAGGTGTAGAAAAACTTCCTTCAGTTGGAATCGAAGTATTAAGTAGAGAAACAGCAAGTCGCATTAAAACTATCAGCGGTGATGAAGATTCTATATCAGATGCTGGAATATCTGATATAGAGTCCCTGATCAATAAAAAACATAATGGTATAAAGACGATCATCAATAGCGAAAATGAAATGTCAATCGATAAAACATCTGATATAAGATTTGTTTTCAATGAAAAAAGAAGCGGTATAAAAACCAGAGTCAATGAATCGTATGCTGAAGATACAGAATCTATGTGCGTATCAAAAAATATGATTAAAACAAAAGTGGCTAATATTGAAAAAAAGGAAACAGCGTATAATTCTGTAGACAGTGAAAAAATTGTAGATATTAAAACAAAAGATACAAAGGTGCGTTTTGGTATAAATACAGGAACTGTTTCCAAAGGTCTTAAAAAAACCGGCAATGCTTTAAGAAAAACGTCAAAACTGATTAAGTCAGGTTCTGATATTCAAAATGGGGATTCGACAATTGATAAAGAAGTAGGGAAAAGTATTGCTAATCTTTCTGTCAGAAAAGGGACACACATTATTAAAAATAAAGTATTTCTGCTTCTAAAAAAGATATTAAAAAAATTAACGCTGCGACTTTCGATTTTTCTTTCGTTTTTAATTATACCGGCAATTATTATATGTGTATGCGGAGCTGGTGTATCCAGTGTTTTTGGATCTTCAGGCGGAAAGGAAGTAATAAACCAGTATGAAAACTACTGTACAACATGGTCACAAAACTATGATTCAAAAGTTGGCTTGTTTGAGCAGAATAATCCTAATGGTTCAATTATCTGTAATTATGGTGTCCGTGGCAGATGTGACTGGAAAGCTGTTTTATCGTTGATACAGGCAATATTTGAGGAACCGTCATTTTCAGAGGAAGAACAAAAAGTTCTTTCGATTTTTGAAAACCAGAATAAAGATGGTCTTTATGAAACACATATAGAAATAAATACTAACGGAGTTGCAACTCTTGAAATAAAAAACGCAACATTTGATGATTATGTAGACTGCCTAAAGAAAAACAGCAGTTATATAAACAGTAAGGTAGTTGAAGAAGCAAAAGAGTATTATAATTCTGAAAATCTAATATCTGAATTCAGTGTTGATTTTCAAGTAAAGTATGGATCAAATGACAGCATTGAAGGCGGAACAGTTGTTTCAGGTAACAGTACTCTTGGAAATGCAATAGCAAAAAAAGCATTAACACGATTAGGATATATGTATGTCTGGGGTGGATGTCACTCTATGAATCAGGTCAAGGATCCAAACTGGACAAAATTTGACTGTTCTGGATTGATATGCTGGGCGTATTATCAAGCAGGTGCTAATATCGGTACGCAGACTACAAAAAGTTTATCAAAGATGGGAAAGAAAATTTCTTTTTCTGAATTACAGGCAGGCGATATTCTTCTGTATTCAAAAGATGGAACGTATAACGGTATACACCATGTAACGCTTTATATTGGCGGTGGCAGAGTTGTTCATGCGCCTCAAACAGGTAAAGCCATAACAACTAAATCAGTAGAAAGCGATAAAAAACACCTGTATTCATGTAGAAGATTATATTAATAACAGATAACAAACTGTTATCTATATTTAGAATAAAATAATTATTGATTTTTAAAAAATAAGTAGAATTTTATTATTCTATATGATAAACTAATAATTGATGAGGGAGTATCAGCAATAGTTTCTCAAAAATCAGTTGTTGTATGTATGATAATTACTCCCTCGTTAAATTGCTTTTTAGACAGTCGATGGCTGTCTTTTTTATTTTAATTAAAGAAGGTAACAATATGAAAAATAATTTAATATGCATAAAAAATTTAAAAAAAGAAGGATTTTCCGTTGTAGCAGATGAAAATACTAGGGATATGTTTTATGTTGAACATATGTATCCTGTTGGAAGTCCAATTCCAAATGAAGAAACATTGAAAGAGATGGATGATGCAGTTTACGAGTTGTATTTAAAGGAGGAAAATTATGACTAAAAAATATAAGGCTTCCCCCGAACAGATAAAAAAAGCTAAAGAAAAATTGGATAAAACGCTACAAGAAAGCGAGCATGTCATAAGTGATTTGATTGGGAATTATCAAACCTCATCAAACGATCTGCATGAACTGCTCGCTTTTTCATCTAAATTCTATAAATATTCGTTAAAAAATACAGCACTTATTTTTAAACAGAATCCATATGCAAGTTTTTGTGCTTCCTTTAAAGACTGGAAAGCTAAAAATGCCAATATAAAAAAAGGTTCAAAGGGAATGACTATACTTGTTCCAAAAACTATCAAATATATTTATGACAAAAATAGTGAAAAATATATTAAATGGAGTGAAGCAAAAGATGATCTTAAAGAGCAGGCTAAAAGCGGTAAACTAAAGATTTATGAAAAACTAGTATATGGAACTGGAACTGTTTTTGATATTAGTCAAACAGATTATCCAAAAGAGAAATACCCTGCCCTGCTGTCGGTCGGCTATGAATCAAAAGAGCATGGAAAACTTGCTGATGTACTTGCAGATTACTGCCGAGCATTAGGGTGTAATGTATATTGCGAGCAGTTTGATTCAATTACATTGAGCGGATTTTATGATTATAAGAAAGATACAATAGCTGTTAATTCATTATTAGATGACACCGCAAAATTATCAACTCTATCACATGAGTTTGGGCATATGATTTCAAATCATAATGATATAGACGGTAAAAGTCCATTGCAGAAAGAATTTGAAGCGGATGTAATAAGTATTATGTTTCATAAAAATTATGGACTCGAAATCCCAATCAGACGAAAAGAACATTTTAAGAAAGTTTTTGATAGTCTGATAGAAGAAATAAAAGAGCTGGGAGAAAATAAAAAAGATACTGCTGATGTTAAAAGCTATGTAAATAAAAAAGTTGAAACACTAATTTCTGATGCCTTTGAAAATTATAAAAAGCACGCTATGCGTCTGGATGAACTTAATCGTGAAAAAATACAAGAGGTTATGCCTGAGAAAATAGAAAATGAAAAAGATTACTCAAAAGCAGAAATTGAAATTAATATATAGTGGTCAGGTATGACCAGAAGGAGCTAATATGGAAGAATTATTACTATATTTTTCGCTAAAATATGATGGGAATTTTAACAAAATATTTGATGCTTTAAAATCTAAAGAAGCTGTTGATGAAAAACTGAGAAGTGAACTGTTTGAAACTTTTTATAAAAGCAGCAGTGCTAAATTTACAACTCTTGTGTCTGATAATTATCCTGCTAAGCTGAAAGAAATATCATGTCCCCCTTTTGTTCTTTACTATCATGGAAATTTGTCACTCGTTGATAAGAACTCGGTTGCTGTTGCTGGCTCACTGAAACCAAGCGAATATGGAAAAAAGTGTACTGAGCTTTATGTTGCTGAATTAGCAAAGAAAGAAGATGTTATTATAACAGGTATGCAGGAAGGTGTGGCCACAATTGCATTAAAGCAGGCTATGAAAATCAGTGATAAGGTTATTGCTGTACTTCCCTGCGGTATAGACAGCTATTATCCAAAGCAAAATAAGGAACTCTATGAAGCAATGTGCAAAAACGGGCTTATCATAAGTGAATATCCTAGAAAATTAGAAGTGAAAAAAGATCAAATAGTTCAGCGACTAAGATTAGTATCCGGCATTTCAGATAAAGTTTTATTAACAGAAACCGAGACAAAATCCAAACAGAATATAATTGTCAGCCATGCTCTTGAGCAAGGAAAAAATGTCTATGCCATCCCATCAGGTGTCATGGATAAAGATTTTCAGGGAAACAATGATTTAATAAAAATGGGAGCGATTATAGTTACATCACCTAAAGATATTACTGATCTATCGGATATAGATATTAAAGATTTAGACAACAGTGAAATCGATATGGAAATGTAACTCAATAACCATGATAACAAACAGTTATTAGGCGGTTAATCACATGAAGATAATTAATATAAGGTGGTGTTAAAATGATTGATGAAACTGAATTATTGATGCTCTATCGCAGAAAGAAAAGAAAAAAAATTATAATTATTTCTATCGTAGTAGTGACTATAGCTTTTATAAGCGTATCAGGTTTTCTGTTTGCTTATAAATATATGAATTTTAATTATTTTAATTCTGAAATAAAAATGAATACTGATGATTATGAATTTTCTAATGATATTTTTAGAATCGCATCCAGCACGAGTAGGGATGTTGATATTGAAGATTTGATTAAATCTTACAATAAAGAGTATTTTGAGTTAAAAGTTAGTAATGATAAAAAAACAAAAAAATGTTTAAAGAGTTTAAAAAATGGAACACCTGGTACTTATCAGGCAAATATTATATTTAAAAATGATTTTCATACAGAGAAATCAGTTTTAAAGATTAATATTTATGATGATATACCTCCTGTTTTGGAATTATCACAGGAGATTATTGAAATTAACACAAATGATAGTATTGATTATAAATCATATATAATCAAAGCTGAGGATAATATTGATAAATTAAGTGTAGAAGATGTTATTCATAATGAAATAAACACTGCGGTAAGCGGGAGTTATGTATTAAACTATGTCCTTCAGGATAAAGCAGGCAATGAGACATCCAAAGATATTCAGGTTACAGTTAAACAACCAGTAACTGTTAATAATGGTATAGTGGTGGATTCATCAGCTGATGAATCCGTGAGTAGAAAAAATAACATGTCCAGTCCATCTGATAAAAAAGAAAAGTCATCTGCTGAAAATAAATTCTTTAGCGGAAATTCAATTGATTCTTATAATCAGGCACTGGAATATGCAGAAAAAAATGGAAAAAACGGATATGAAGTTAAACCTACAGGTGAAGGTTTTCAAGTAACTTTATATTAGTTCTACCAAATTATTATAAATTAAAATACGTTTATTGAAAGGAAGAATAAAATGGTTTTATTTGAAACTGTTAGAGATCTGCGGTTTGCAGATAATATTGAAAATGCCTTATCATCTATTGATAATGAATTAAAAAAAGCCAATCTGTTAAAAGAACGTGAACTGGAATTAAAAGATAAAGAAATAAAATTAAAAAAAGATAATGATTTTTCAAAAGAGGATTATAAAAAAGCTTTTGAGGAGGCATGTGCCCGACTAGAGGATATGGACAAGATTTTATATAAAATAGATCAGTCAGTCGAACCCTTTTCTAAAGAAAGATACCAAAATATAATACTCACTAATATTCATAAATTAGAAAAAACTGAAAATAGTAAATTTCCAGAAGTGCTGGAAATTTCAAAAGAAGAATTTGACCAGTTCACTAAAACATTTAATCGAAATAAAACAGAGTATAAAGAATATTGTGAACAGATTCAACAAAATTTTGGCAGCAGTTTTATGTTTTTTGATTTTGAAAATCGTAAATACATATGTTATGATTTTGGTCAAGGAGAAAATGGTTTACCGAATATTGAAGAAATTACAAATAGAGAACTTGCATTACAGTGGCTTGAAGGTCGAATTGAAATAGATGAAGTTAGAGAAATAGAAAATAAAATGGATATAGAATTAGATATTGAAATGTAAACAACTGGTCATATATAACCAGTTGTTTTTTTATATATGTTACTGTGTTTGAACATATATAATGTTCAAATTTTTAAGGGGTTTGGGGACTTTCCCCAACAAGCTACCGCAGGTAGGGTGTCCGGACAGACACCATGCTTGCAAAATTTCAAATCACTAGCCAGCGCTTTGAAATTTGAAAGAAACGTGACCGTTTCTTAGCGTGCGTGCACGCAGAAAATCCCAACCAAAAACAGCGTTCATATGAGCGCTGTTTTTGGTTGGCTTTATATTTTTTCTACGGTTTTTAGGAAGGAGTAAATATGTCAAGAAGAGAAAATAAAAAAAGATATGAACTGTATTTTACCAATGATGAATGGAAAAAAATTAACTGGCTTGTAAAGCAGTACAACTCAAAAGATATTGCTTCTTTTGTACGCAATCGGGTACTAAATGGAAAAATAGTTGTAGAAAGCATTCCCAGCAAAGATGAAGTTATAAGTGAAATAAAACAAGTCGGGAATAATATCAATCAGATTGCAAGAAAACTCAACAGTCTGTCTAAAAATACTGTTGCTACAAAACAAGATATGCTTCAGGCGAAACTGCTTGCTAAGCAGTGTCTTGAAGAACAGAAAAAACTGTATAAAATGATTTCAAAAAAACTTTATATCATTCATGAAGAGGTAACTGATTATGACAGTGACATTTAGAAAAGCACTGCATAAGAATATTCTCGGGTGTTTAAAATATATTGTCAATCCACAAAAAACAGATGGCGGACTACTTGTCAGCGGAATCAACTGTTCACCTGATGCAAATCTTGCACACAATGAAATGCTGATGATGAACCGTTTATATAACAATAAAGGAAAACGTACCGGCTATCATATTTATCAGTCATTTAATTACACTGATAAACTGACTTATGAAGAAGCACATGAAATAGGAATAGAAACGGCTAAACGGTTATATCCGGATTTTCAGGCAGTTGTAGCTACTCATATCGATAAAGCACATATACACAATCATATAGTTTTAAACAGTATCAATATCAAGACAGGGAAAAAACTTACTGACAGTTTATGGCATGAGGAAGGAATATCAAATCTGCGCAAGGTATCTGATGAAATAAGTAAAGAATACGGGCTAGCGGTATTAAATGATGCTCCACCAATAAACAAATACAGCAACAAAAATTTTTTGTACAATTTTGCAAATAAGTCATGGAGAGTACAAATAAAAGAAGATATAGAACGACTAATTGAAAATGCTGAAGACTTTGAAGAACTGCTTGAACTTTTGGAAAATGAAGGATATTTAATAAATCGTGGTAAATATATTAGTGTCAAAACTTTCGGGATGAAAAGATTTGTGAGATTAAAAACTATAGATGATGGAAAATATTCAGAGAAAAACCTTCGACAAAGGATAAAATCTATTCGTTACAAGACTTATCATGATCAGTTACTTGAATCAAAACATATTTTATATAAGAATATCCCTGAAGAACAAAAATCTAATAAAATTAACCGTAACAAATTAAGTGGTTATATGTCTTTACAGCAGTATAAGATGAAGACTTTTATTAATAAGCAGGATACTTTAGCTAATAATTTAACAGATGAAAACAGCAGTGAATATTATAAAAGGCGCTATCTTATAGTGAAAGAGATCAATCAGATCAATAAAGTTTTTGAAATAATGAATAGTGAAAAAATAAACAGCTACAATGATGTTGATCAGCGTATCCTGCAATATGAAGATGATTATTCCTTTTTAAAAAGAAATTATGATAATCTTAAGATTCACAATCGCCAGCTCCAGAAACTTATGCCGATAGCTAAAATTTACATTGAAACCTGTTATTATAATGATGCTTTAAAAGAGTGCAGTTCAGCTGATAAAATAGAAATGAAAAAAACCTACAGTAAAGAACTTAAATTATTTGAAGAAGCTAAAAAAGAATTAAATGCTTTTAAACCAACTACATCTATAAAAGAAGCAAAACAGATTATAACAGAAGCAAATACATTAAAAGCTGAGACTAATGCCTGCTTGATTGCAATAAAAAAAATTGAAGAAAAGATAGATAGACTTAACTATATAAAATCATACAGCTATCGTAATGAGATTGATAAAATGAATAAAATACTGACTAAAGGCTTTTATGCAAATAAAGAGCAGATACTTGACAGTGATAGAGAAGGAAAAAAAATTGTTATGCTTCGTGATCAAAGAACTTGTTTAGAAGTTGATCAGGAAGCTGTATCGTGGGTGAAGTATAATAAAAAAGCATACATATATATAATTGAAGATGAGCAGTATAGACTTTATGACAAAGAAAATAAAAAGGATTATGATGAAATCTCAGGTAAAAATATTGATACCTTAGAAAAAAACAGATCAGTAAATTATGAGTACAATTATTAGTAAATTAAGCAAATCATATTGAAAAAAAGAATAAAATATTATATACTGACTATAGTTTAATGAATGGAAACATTCAAAAAAGCGGTGTTCCCCACCAAATAAGCGGGTATGGAAAAAGCGGTGTTCCCCACCAGATAAGCGGGCATGGAAAAAGCGGTGTTCCCCACCAAATAAGCGGGTATGGAAAAAGTTGAAAAGCTAGAGAATACTCTCTAGCTTTTCGTTTGGAGGAAATAAGATGAAAGAAAAGAATCCTGTATATAAATTAGTAATTGTAGATACTAGTTATTGTAATTTTTTAAGAAAGTACGACTATAGAGTAAGCTATAATGCTAATGAAAAAGAATTAAGACCGTTCGTTGGAGTTTTGTTTACTATAAATAATTGCAAATATTTTGCACCATTATCTTCACCTAAGCCAAAACATTTAAAAATGAAAAATCAAATCGATTTTTATAAAATTGATAGTGGAAAACTGGGTGCAATAAATTTTAATAATATGATTCCGATTCCTGATGGCAGTTATACTGTGATTAATACAAACGCTGTATGTTTAACATATGCAGAGAAAAGATATCAAAATTTATTAAGAGACCAATTAAGATGGTTAAATCGTGCGGGCGGTGGACTAAGAGAGAAAGCGTTAAAATTATATAAAAAAAGAACAAACAATAATTTGCCTCAAAGAGTTGCTGAAAGGTGTTGTGATTTTAAGACACTTGAAGCAAAATGTAGAGAATATATTGAAAAAACAATTGAAAATGATTTAACTCTAGATGGTGATATTGGGTTAACAATTTAAAAGTGCTTCTTTTGAGAAGTGCTGAAGCGAGTGAATATATATTTACTCGCTTTTTAATAGATTTTTATATTCGTTTGGGATAAATATGCTTTAGGTGACTATTTGCAGAAAACAAATAATAAACGTAAAAACCATCTTTGTATGTTGAATAAAGTTTATTCTTGATTCTCATGAATTTTTTATTGGAATAAAGTTTTTCTTCCATGAACTTAAGAATCTTAAACATCTAGGTTTTCTAAGTTTAGCGAAATTCATGTATGAGAAATCATTTATATCATTAGTTTTAAGGTTAGTTTTTTCACAAACGAGCATATGAATGTGAAAATTGAAATCGAGCGATTCCAAAAGTATGGAATGTAGAAATGGCACCAAAGACCACATTGTTGGTAGTATCCTTATAAAAATAAGGAGATTTAGAAGTACGAGTGTTTTTTCTTTCTTTTGTTTTTCCTGTATTTATCATCATTTCCCACGGCATTGATGATATTTCTAGATGCGATGAAAAGAAAATCAAGAAGTGAGTGATATCTTTCAAAAAATATCGCAATTCTTCAGCGATAGTAAAAACAACATGACGATGCTTGCAGGAGAATGTCATTGCCGAAACAGCAATTGAACGCCGTTTCGGCAGTTTTGGCGGCACATTTGGAACAGAATTTTGATTTGCAAGTATGAGTGATGGTAGTGGACATTCATAAGTGTCAAAACTAAGATAGATTGGACCACATATTGAGAACATTTTTATAAGTCACATCACGCATTTTGCTATTATTATAAAGCATATATCATCTAGTGGACAAAATTTATTTTGGCCTTTTTTTAAAATAAAAAATAGCTTTATAAAGTGAAATTATTGTCAAAAAATACTTTTTGTCAAATGAAATATCACTAAAAGTCATATTATTGCATATTTAGATGAAAAAGATTATCTTTTTTGTGTAAATGCTTTCATTGTATAATGAGCATAGGTTAGGAGGGAAAAGCGTGAGGTTATATTCAATAATGAAAGATTTTAAAGAAAAAACAGAATATCTTTCTGTAGATTATTTTGTTTCTCAATATCAGGTTTCAAAAAGAACAATTCAAAATGATCTTTCATATCTTATGCAAGTTTCACCTCGTAAAGGTTTTAGACTTCATATGAAAAGAGGGCAAGGGTATTTGTTAGAAATAACAAATGAAGTTTTGCTGGAGGAATTTATGGAATCTTTGAATACAGAATTCTTTGTTGCTACAAAAGAAAGACCGGCTCGTATTTTAGCGTTTTTATCGATTCAGGAAGATTATGTTTCAATGGAAAAAATTGCTGATATGTTTCAAGTGTCTAAAACAGTAATTAAGAATGATATGGATGATGTTGTTAAACTGGCTCGATGTTATCATTTTGAAATAGAAAGAAAGCATCATTATGGTGTGAAAGTGATTACCCAAGATAATTATATGAAAGCTTATCTTGTTGATGAATATAGTAATCAAAATTATATAGTGCAAACTGCTGTTAATGATGTTGTTAAAGATTTTAAATTTATTGAAGATTACTTTGTGCAGTTGTTGATACAAGAGAATATGAATATGAATTATAACGAATTATTGAATATTACAGAATATTTAAAGGTTATGGTTTATTGGTCATCGCTTAAATCAGAGGAAAAAGAAGAGTTTGATTTTTTAAATCATACGATTCATTGTTTAGGTAAATCTTTGATTGATATTCTAGAAAAAATATATAGTGTTTCTTTTTCGCAAGGAAGTATTGAAGAATTGTTGCTTATTCTTAGTAAGAATGTGAGAAAACGTATCGAAAATGTTGGTTTTAGTGATACGTTAGAAAATGATATTATGATATTTTTACAAGGAATAGATGAGATTTATGAAACATCATTTCTTAAAGATGAAGATTTTAAGAAATTTCTAATGGTCCATGTCACTTTGTTGATAGATCGTTTGCGTGATAAGATTTCTTATAAAAATGAACTTGCTAATAAATTAAGTATTACAAATCCAATGATTTTTAATATTGCGATTCAATTTTGTAGTATGTTAAAAGAAAAATATAATGTTGAATCGACTTTTGATGAAATTGGATTTGTGGCTATGCATTTTGCTGGACATATGGAAAAAGAAAAACAATGGAAATTACAATCATATAATCGTATAGGTGTTGTTTGTTCTTCTGGCGGAGGAAGTGCATATATGATTAAGCTTCAAATTGAATCATTATTTCCTAAAGGACAAGTTCAAACATTTTCTTTCTTACAACAGCAAGATTTATTAGAGTTTAATCCGGATTTAATTTTTACAGTTATGCCTTTATCTTTTGAAGTTCAAGTTCCTATTATTTTTATTAAAGAACTGTTAGATGATAAAGATCTCAATAGAATTAAGCAACTTCTTCAAATTGAAGATTATGATCCTTATACATTGATTAAGAATGACCCAGTTTATTTCTCGTTTTTCTCAAAAGATTTCTTTAGAGTTGTCAGTGATGATGATTACGAGCATTTGATTTATAGAATGGCAATAGAATTAGAAGAAAAAGGTTATGGAAAAGAAGGGTTTGCTAAGCTTGTCTTAAATCGTGAATCTTACGTAAGTACAATTTATATGAATGGTATATGTATTCCCCATCCTCTTGAAACGGATGCACAAAAGAATATGATTTCGGTTTGTGTTTTAGAAGAACCATTTTTGTGGAAAGGTAAAGAAGTTAAAATTGTCTTTATGATTTGTCTGAAAAAAGATCAAATTGAAATGTATAAGGTTTTAACAAGAAAACTTTATCAACTTATGCATGAAAAGAAATATATAGATCGTATTTTCGGTGCTAAATCTTTTGAAGAAATGATGGTAGTGATGAAAGAAATGGGAGGTGTTAATCATGAATAGTAAATTGCTTAAAGTATTGAGTGATGCGGATAGTATTGCATCTTGTGAAAATGAAGTGAGAAGTATTCTATATAAAGAATTAAAGGAGTATAGTGATGATATTTTCTTTGATTCTTTAGGAAGTATTATTTTTCATAAAAAAGGAAATGGTGAAAATCCTTTAAAGATTATGTTTTGTGCTCATATGGATGAAGTAGGGTTTATTATTAGGCATATTTCTGATATCGGTTTTGTTTATGTCATGACACTTGGTGGAGTACTTGATAAAAGTAAAGAAATGCAAGTGGTTAGAATTACAACAGATGATGGTCGTAAGGTCGAAGGATTGCTTAATGTAACTAAAGATAGTGATGGTAAAGTTAAAGATATGTATGTTGATCTTGGGTGTGATAGTGCTCAAGAGGTTAAAGATTTAGGTGTTGATGTTGGAAATATGGTATGTTTTGCATCGAGTATGCGCCAAATTCAACCGAAGGTTTATATGGGAAAAGCAATGGATGATCGTAGTGGATGCTATGTGATTACAGAAGCAATGAAACAAATAGCTGATTGTGAAAATGATTTGTATTTTGTTGGGACAAGTAGTGAAGAAGTTGGTGTACGTGGTGGTAAAACAGCAACTCATTTGATTAATCCTGATATTGTATTTGCAATTGATGTTGCCAATAATCCTGAGTTAGTTAAGAATTATACAAATCATCGATTGATTGGACATGGGCCAATGATTGTTCATTATGATAAGACATTGGCACCAAATAGAAAATTACTTGCTTATGTTAAAAATATTGCATCAAAACTTGATATTCCTTATCAAAGCGATATGTTAAGTGGTGGTGGAACTGATGCTGGAAATGCGCATTTAGAAGCTGGAGGGCGCTTGGCTTTGGTACTTGGAATCCCACTACGTTATTGTCATGGTTCTTATTCAATGGTGCATAGTGATGATCTTGCTCATTTGATAAAACTTGTTTTGGGATTATCACAAATAAAATATTCCGAATGTCAAAATATGAGAAATTTTATGGAGGGTTAAAAAATGACTGAAATGGAAAAAATTATTGTTGGAATGATTTCTTCAGCTGGTCAAAGTAAAGCAAAGGCTTTTGAAGCGTTGAAGAAAGTGAGAACTGGAGAGTATGATGAAGCAAGAAGATTGCTTGATGAAGCAAGAGAAGCTGATGTTCAAGCTCATCAAACTCAAACGGATCTTATCAGAGCCGAAATGTCAGGTGCCGAAGATAAGCCAGAAGTAGGGTTATTAATGGTTCATGCTCAAGACCATTATATGACTTCTCAATTAGCGAGAGATCTAATTGAAGAAATGATAAATGTATTTGAAGCAAAGGAGGGAAAATAAAATGAAGGTTGTATTATGTTGTGCCGGTGGTTTTTCAACAACTATGTTAATGGACAGTATGAAAGCTACAGTTAAAAACAGTGCAAAGTTAAATGAAGCAGATTTTAGTTTTATTGCTATTCCTGTTGATTTATTACAAAGTGAAGTTGAAAACTGTGATGTCTTAGTTATTGGACCACAAATTGCTCATAAATTGGATTATATTAAACCAATTATTGATCCTTACAAAATTCCTTATGTAATTGTTGACCAAGATACATATGGAAAAATGGATGGAGCAACTGTTATGAAACAAGCCTTAATTGCTCGTAGAAAAGCGGATATGGTTAAATAAAAAAATTAAGGGAGGAAAAGAAAATGTTTAACGCATTTGAGTCATTTATGACAAAGTATTTAACACCACTTGCGAACAAAATGGATAAACAAATTCATTTAAGTGCTGTTAAAAAATCAATGGTTGCCTTAACACCATTGTTAATTGTTGGTAGTTTCTGTTTGATCCCAGAAGCTATTCCTAACATGATTGGAGAAAGCAATCCAGTTTCAGTTTGGATCTTAAGCAACTTAGATATTATTTACATGCCTTATAACGTAGGTATGGCATTAATGTCAGTTTATGTTACTGTAATTATCGCGTATCATTTAGCTAATTCTTATAAACAAGATGTTCCTGGTTCAATCAGTATGGCTTTGATTTCATACTTGATGATTGCTTATCAAACTAAAGAAGGTGGGGGAATAGATACAACTTTCTTTGGACCTAAAGGTTTATTTGCTGCTATGTTTGCATCAATTATTGCTGTTGAATTATTCCGTTGGTGTAAAAGTAAAAACTTTACAATTAAGATGCCAGAATCTGTACCAGATTTCGTATCTCGTTCATTTGAAATGATCCCAATTTCAGTTATTGTTATTGGTTTCTTCTTAATTGTACGTGTTGTTTGTCTTAACGTATTTAACACAATGCCACCGCTAATCTTTACAAACTTATTAGCACCATTAGTGGGATCTATGGATAACCCATTAGCATATATTTTCTTAAGAATGTTACAATGCTTATTATTCTTCTTTGGTATTCATCCATCAGTATTAAGTCCAATCACAAGTCCAATTTCAACTTCATTCTTAGCTGAAAACGTAGCTGCTGCTCAACAAGGACTTGCTTTACCACACTTCTTTACTCCTGGACCTGAATCAGCATTCGGGAACTTCACAGGAACTGGAGTTACATTTGGTTTAGTATTCTGGTGCTTATTATCTAAGAATAAGGCTTTAAAACAAGTTGGACGTGTTGCATTGATTCCAGCATTATTTGGAATTAATGAACCAATCTTATTTGGTGCTCCAATCGTATTGAACCCTGTATTCTTCATTCCTTACGTAATTTTTGGTGGTCTTATCGGAAGTTTCGGTGCATTAGCAATGCATTTTGGTATTATGGAAAAAGCTATTTATCAACCACCTTATGTTGGTGTCTTCTTAGAAGGATATTTAACTAACTTAGATTATATGTCAATTGTAGTTAATGCAGCACAAATGATTGCTTCAATCCTTGTGTGGTATCCATTCTTTAAGATTTATGAAAAACGTTATGGTCAAAATGAAGCAAATAAAGAAACTAAATCTGTTATCTCTGATGAAGATGCAGCATTATTAGATGATTTAGACTTAGACTTTTAATCAAAGGGCAAGCGTACGCTTGCCTTTATATTTACAATGAGGTGAAAATATGGCAAAAAGAATAGATAAAGTTCAAGAGTTTTTAAATAAAAAAAATATTGATGCTTTGCTTTTAAAAAGCAAAACAATGAAAAAGTGGATGTCAACTATGTTAGGTAGTGGATGTAAAGTTTTAATTACCAAAAACAAAGGATATTTGATTTTAGATGGTAGATATATTACAGAAGCTAAAGAAACAGAATTTGATTTGGAAATTATTCTTCATAATCCTCATACGACAGGTAGAAATTACTTGGCTGCAGTTGAAAAAATATTAAAAGATGAAAATTGTCAAACACTAGGTGTTGAAGCAGATGAAGTTTTGATTAATGAATATAAACAAATGCAAGAATTAGGTGTAGATATTTACTTGTTAGATGATGATATCATGAATTTAAGAATTGTTAAAGATGCTGAAGAAATAGAAGCAATGAAAAAAACAATTGCATTAACAGATGGAATCTATGCGAAAGTATTAAATCATATCAAAGTGGGTATGAGTGAATTTGAAATCAGTGCATTGGTTCAATATTATGCGATTGCCACTGGGGCACAACAAATGTCATTTGATACTGTTGTATCAAGTGGTGAAAGAACAGCTTTACCACATGGGAGACCGAGTGGTAGATGTGTTAAAGCTCATGAACCGATTATGATTGATTTTGGCATTCAATATGAAAACTATCAATCAGATATGACACGTGTATGTTTTATTGGGGAACCTAAAGAAGAATACAAGAAAATCTATGATCTTGTTTTAAAAGCACAATTAGCAGGGCTTGCTGCTATTAAAGCTGGAGCAAAAGCAAGTGATTGTGATAAAGCTGCCAGAGATGTGATTGAAGCAGCGGGGTATGGTGAATATTTTGATCATGGTTTAGGACATGGTATTGGTGTGACTGATAATGGTGAAGGGCCTATTTTAAATAGTAAAAGTTCTACTGTTTTAAAAGATGGGATGATGATGTCATGTGAACCAGGAGTATATATTCCTGGATTAGGTGGAATTCGTATAGAAGATGATGTTTTAATTGTTGATGGTAAAGGTGTGCCATTGAACAAAACAACAAAAGATTATATAATATTGGAGGAAAAGTAAATGAAATATAATTTTGATGAAGTTCATAATCGTTTAGGAACTTATTGTACACAATGGGATTATATTGAAGATCGTTTTCAAAAAAAGGATTTGATTCCTTTTTCTATTTCTGATACAGATTTTATTATTCCAAAACCAATTACAAAAAAAATACATGAAGTTGCTGATCATCAAATTTATGGATATACAAGATGGAATCATCATGATTTTAAATCTTCAATTACATCTTATTATGAAAGACATTTTGATACTCATATTGAAGAAGATTGGCTTTTATATAGTCCATCAGTTATGTATTCAGTATCATTGTTAATACGCTTGTTAAGTCAGCCAAAAGAAAAAGTATTAACAATGAATCCTATGTATGATGCTTTTTTTAATGTAATTAGTGAAAATGATAGAGAACTTGTTTCTCATAATCTTGTGAAAAAAGATGGGACTTTCTTTATTGATTTTGATATCTTTGAAAAACAAGCAAAAGAAAGTGCTATTTTACTACTTTGTTCTCCACATAATCCAACTGGAAGAATTTGGAGTGATGAAGAATTAAGAAAAATGATAGATATCTGTAAAAAATATCAAGTCAAGATTATTTCTGATGAAATACATATGGATATTCAAGTTAAAGATGCTAAACATAGACCATTAATGGGATATTTAAATGAATATGATGAACTTTATACTGCTAGTTCCTCTAGTAAAACATTAAATACACCTGGGTTGATTGGATCATATGTTATGATTCCAAATGAAAAGATGAGAGATGAATTTATTGGTATCACACGACGGAGAGATTTCTTGAATTCTGCAAGTATTTTAGGAATGTATGCTACAATGATTGGTTATACACAATGTGATGATTATATAGATCAGTTGAATGAATATATTCAAGGAAGCATGGAATTAGTAGAAAACTTTATTCATGAAAATTTACCTGACTTTAAGTTTGAAAGACCTGAAGCAACTTATTTGGCTTGGATTGATGCTAGAGATGTTCCTTTTACTGCTGATGAGATACAAGATGCATTAGTTAATGTAGGTGGGGTTGCAATTATGAAAGGTGAAACTTATGGTGAAAATGGAACGAAATATTTAAGAATGAACTTAGGTTGTCCTCGTTCTAAGATAGAAGAAGGTCTAAAACGCTTTAAAAAAGCTATGGATTATTTATATAATAAATAGGAGGAGATGTTTTATGCGAAATTTATGGAGAAAATTAACGTTTTGGTTAGATAGAAAACCATCGAAAGTCCCTTTTTCAACACGTGCAATTGCTTATGCGATTGATTGGGCTTTAGGTGGAATTATTTGTGGATTACCAGCTGTTGCGATTTATGGAATGGTCACAAAACGCAGTGATATGTTTAGTGGTTTATATGTCTTTGCAGCTTTAGGATTTGAAAAATGGTGGGGATATGTTGCGGGTATACTATGTCTTATAGCTGGAGTTATTTATTTGGTTTATGTACCATATAAAGTTTATCCAGGACAAACATTAGGAAAGCATATCATGAAACTTAAAATTGTGAGAATAGATTGGCAACCGCTAGATGTAAAGACTTTAGTTTTAAGACATGTTGTTGGTTTATTACTTGTTGAGAGTGTTGCAGTTGTTGTTGCAAGATATTATAGACAAATGATAGTTTTGTTAACTATGTCTTCTATAGGTATTTATGCTGATTACTTTTTATCGGCGATTGGAGCTTTTTTCACAATGATTTCTGGTTCAATGGTTTATTCAACTCCTTCTAGACGAGCTATCCATGATTATATTGCTCATACAATGGTTGTTGATGTTGATGAAAAACCACCTGTAAAAAAAGAGAGAAAACGTAAGAATAAACATAAAAAAGCATAAAATAGCAAACTTTCTTTAATGAATATTAAAAAAAGAGCATTGTCTTTAATTTATAAAGATGATGCTCTTTTTGCATATAAAAAGACAAGCTTAACTTGTCTTTACACAATTTGCCATGGATTATCTTTGTTTTCATATGTTGCTTTACTACTCATTATAGAATATTCTACCATATCGCTGACAGCTTGATTTGTAAAAAAGGCAGTATGCGGTGTTAATAATACATTTGGGAAAGAACGTAATATAGCTAATTGTCTATGGCTGATAACTTCATTTTTGTATTCTTTATAGTAAAGATGTGATTCATTTTCAATAACATCCAAGGCTGCATAACCAATTTTTTTGTTTTCAATTGCTTCAATCATATCATCAGTATCAATTAAAGTACCGCGTGCAGTGTTAATAATCACAACACCATCTTTCATTGTTGATAAAGAATCTTTATTAATCATGTGATATGTTTTTTCAATACTAGGAGCATGTAATGTAATAACATCACTTTCTTTAAATAATTTTTCTAATGATACATATTCAACAGTATCCTTTATTTTTTCATTTGGATAAATATCATAAGCAATAATATGGCAAGAAAACCCAGATAAATATCTAATCACTTCTTGACCAATTTTACCAGTGCCTATAACCCCAACAGTTAAATGAGTTAATTCTTTACCTCTAATATTGTTTAAACTAAAATCTTGAGAAGCAAATCTTTCAACAATTAATTTTATGTTTCTTAGAGCCATTAAAATAAGCATAACAGTATACTCTGCAACACTAGCAAGTGAATAACTGACATTACCAGCATGAATACCAGACTCTTCACATGCCTTTAAATCAATGTGATCAAAACCAATTGTTCTTGTAGAAATATAAATGATCCCATATTCTTTTAATTTCTCAATGATTTTTTCATCGGTTTTTGTAGTCATTATACTCACAGCTTGAGCATTTTGACATTCATGAACAGTTTCTAATGTTAATGCTTCTCTACTGATACTTACTTCAATTTGATATTTTTTTGAAAATGTCTGAATAAAATCAATTTCGTCATCTCTAACACTGAAAAAAGCTATTTTCATAAATAAAACCTCCTTTTGCAAATATTATTATAGGAAAGAAATATGATCAAAAAAAGATGAAAAAATGCATTTTAAAGTGCAAAATAGAAACACTTGTACTTGGTAAAAAAAATAAAATATAGTTTTTTATATTTTTGAGGGGGATAATAACAATGACTTTGAATAATACAGGTAATGCTGATACTCGAAGAGTAGCTATTCATATAAGAGTATCAACTAAAAAACAATATTAAGAAGGGTGTAGTTTAGAAGTTCAGGAGAATCAGTGCAGAAAATTTGTGTATAAAATGGGATATACAGATGACAATATTGATATTTGCTCTGATGGTGGAAAAACAGGTACTAATACCAACCGTGCGGATTTATTAGACCTTTTATCTAGAATTTCACAAGGAATGTATAAAATGGTTGTTATGATGAAGTTCGATCGACTGACCAGAGATATCCATTCTACTAATAAAATTTGACTTTCCACAAAATTATTTACTGGCTCTAATAAAGAACGATTTTAGTCTAAATTATCTTTTATGTTAACAGTATAAATCATTCTAATGTAAATTATTTTGTTTATCATTTTTAATCCCTTCTAAAAAAAGATTGAAGCAATTTTGGATAAGGACTTCTGCTTTAAAACCGTATTTAATAGGCATCCAGGATATATTTTTTCCAAATTTGCTTAAAATTCCTAGTGCCCCATAGACTATGCTTACGGCTGTCTGTTCTGGGTCTAATTCACTTTTTACTGATCCGTCATGGAAATTTTTTGTCAAAAATAGGATACTATCCCCTGAACCGAAATCACCATCTTTGAACATTTGTTTATATGGAGTATTTTTTTTTGAAGTACTTTCTTTTTGATAGATTTCATTAAATAAATCTAAAAATAAATAATCATTCGGGGATTCAACAAATCCATCATACAAAATTTGTAAGTAAAGTTCAAACTTTTTGTAAGTTGACAATCTAACCTCGTTTTGTTTTATCCTCATACCAATCGCTTGCATTTTTCTATGCTGTAATGCCCATAAAACTTCATTCATATTTTTAAAATATTTATAAAGCGTTGCACGCATAATCATAGCCTCATTTGCAATATCAGACATTGTTGTTGATTTTATTCCCTTTTCAATGAATAGTTTTTCTGCTGCATTAAGGATTTTGTTAATTTGGATCTTGTTATTATTTTTATATTGGCCCTTTTGTTTTTTCATAATTTTCTCCATTTTTGTCTGGTTTTATTGGTCGAATAGATATCTTGTTAAAAATAATTTCTCTCTAATAGTTTTGCTGTATCTATGAGAAATGGTATACTGTAGAATACAAATAAGTAGGGCATTTTTACTTTTTTAAAAGGAATTTTTATGCCTAAAATTAAGTGTTTCATTTACGCTAGTCTTGATGTACAAAAAAATTTTATCGTAGTGACTATTGTCAGCACTGACAAAAAATCGTGTCACTGAGAATATTCAAAAAGTTTTTTGCTCTCTTCGCTTTGTCCTTTCTAAAAAAAACGGTTTGTTCAGTATGGCTATTTTAATGTCTGTATGGAATCTACCGGCAAGCATTGGATTCTAGTCTTTAATGTCTGGATAGGTTATACTAAATTCTAACAGTTCTCTTAGAAACTGGCCAATTTAGTGTAATCTATCCAAATATTAGCACTGTAGAGATAGCACTTAACATTCTAAAATCACAAGGATTTGGTATATCACCAACCCAAGATATTCCAAATGATATTCGGTTTTTCTAAGTAAAAAATGCCCTATTTTGTAGTTTGTCTTTTTTATACTTTGTTCTCGATCATCACATTTTGTTTGTATACAAATATGTGATAAAAAGACATTTTTAGTATACATAACTTTTACTTACAATTTATTACCTGACCGTCTGAAAAATTCAATTCTATTATACAGTAAATAAAAAAAAAGAATGTTAAAAAAAAGTTATTTTTTTGTAAATAAATGAATTTATGTTCAAATTTGAACAGATTAACAAGATGCTAACTATAAATTAAAATTAGCTATATTTTAATTGAATTTTTGGTTTGCTATACTATGCATGCACTGAAAGAAATAGGAGGTAAGTAAGAGTGAAATATGAAAAACTTTCAAAAAACATTATTGAAGCTGTAGGAGGGAGTAATAATATTGTAACTTTGCAGCATTGTATGACGCGTTTGAGATTTACTTTAAAGGATGAATCAAAAGCAAATGATCAAAAAATTGAAGCAATTGATGGAGTTTTGTCATTAATCAAGAAAGGCGGTCAATATCAGGTTGTTATTGGTACACATGTTCATGATGTGTATCTTGATGTATGCCAGATTGCAAATATTAAAGAAGATGAAAATTTTGGAAACAAAAAAGAAAAAAAAGGAATTTTTAATTCTATTTTTTCTGCAATTATTGGCTGCGTCGGTCCAATTATTCCTATTTTAGTAGGAACAGGGCTGGGGAAATGTATTTTATTATTTGTATCAATGATGGGATGGGCAAATGCCGAAACATCAATGACTTATTATGTATTTAATTTTGTATTTGATGCTGGCTTTACTTTCTTGCCGGTATTTACCGCAGTGGCAGCTGCAAAGCATTTTAAATGTAATATGTATATGGCAGCTTTACTTGGCTGTGCGCTGGTTCATCCACAATGGAGTGGTATTGTTTCAGCGACTGATCCAAAATTTATTGGAGATATGTTTGGTTTCTTACCTTTATATGGAATGCCGTATACATCAACTTTAATTCCAGCTATTTTAATTGTTTTTGTTATGAGCAAAGTAGAATTTGGATTGAATAAAGTATTGCCAGAATTGGTTAGAGGGATGTTAACACCGTTATTTACATTGCTGATTATGACACCGTTAGCATTTGTTGTATTAGCGCCAGCTATGGGGATTATTTCAATTTATTTGGGTAATGCATTGTTATGGTGCTATGATACATTTGGAATGTTTGCTATTGCAATTATGTGTATTATTTATCCATGGATGGTTGCAACGGGTATGCATGCTACTCTAGCAATTGCAGGAATTCAGATTTTATCACAATCAGGATATGACCCATTTTCAAGAACTTTAACTTTAACAGCGAACATGGCGCAAGGTGCTGCTGCTTTTGCTTGTGCGGTTAAAACAAAAAATAGAGATTTTAGGAATACCTGCTTATCTGCCGGATTTACTGCTTTCTTTGCAGGAATTACAGAGCCATGTATCTATGGTGTGTCAATTCGTTTGAAAAAGCCTATGTATGCAGTTATGATTGGAAGTTTTACTGGAGGATTATATGCTGGTTTTTGTGGATTAAAAGCATTTGCTTTCATGACTCCTAGCATTATTAATTTACCAATGTGGGTAGGGGGGAACAACCCTAATAATCTTATGAATGCTATTATTACTATGATTATTTCAGCTGTTGTAACGTTTATTGCAACTTTAGTTATTGGTTTTGATGATCCAGTTTGTAGCAATGATAATTTATCTATAGACTTAGATAAAAAAGATGAAAAACTGGATATTTATGCTTCAATGCGTGGAAATGTTTATTCAGTGGAAAAAGCACATGATGTTGCTTTTGCATCAAGAACACTTGGAGACGGTCTGGTTTACGATCCCATTGAAGGAAAAGTATATGCTCCGTTTTCTGGAATAGTTAGTTTTGTTTTTCCGACTAAGCATTCGATAGGAATAGTTAGTGATAGTGGAATAGAGGCTCTGATACATTGTGGTGTTAATACAGTCAATTTGAATGGTGAAGGTTTTAACGTTTTTGTTGGAGAAAACCAAAGGGTTTGTGCTGGAGAGTTATTAATGGAAATTGATTTGGATTTCATAAAATCTAAAGGATATGATACCCAGACAATGTTAATTTTTACTAATAGTAAAGACAATAGAATTTTAGTGTTTGAGAAGGATAACGTATCAAAAGAGGATATTGTTGCGACAGTTTTAAAATGAGATTGAAGTTCTAGCAAATGAAATTGATTTGTTCAGGCAAAAAATATAAATAGAGGACGGCATGTGACCATTTAGGTTAAGAGTATAATGTGGGAAACGAGTATTAAAATTGCTTTAGTCTTTGGTAAGAATTTAAAAATTTTTATTGTTTATTTTTGTTGTAAGAAAATCAACTTTGGAAGTGGTTGCAATAATGTACTTCTGAAGTTGATTCCTATTTTAATTTGTCAAAAATTTGCAAGTGTATGACTATTTAAATGATTTTTAAGCTTGTTAACATATTATTTGCAAAAGTAGTAAGCAAATGATAATTGGAAAAATTTTATTTAATTTGAAGAGGAGGAATAGTTTTGTCAGTATCATTGTGTGCAAGTAATAAAAAAAAAGGAATTTATGCAGATTTGCATATTCATACCAATTACAGTGACGGAATTCATAGTATTGAAGAAGTTGTTAAATTTGTCAAAGAAAAGAAAATCAAAGTAATTGCGATAACAGATCATGATACGGTTTTTCATTTCGAAGAAGTACAAAAGGTATGCCGGCAAAATGGTTTAGAAATAATTCGAGGGGTTGAAATGAGTTGTTATGACTACGATGTACACAAAAAGGTGCATGTTGTTGGTTTATGGCTTAATGATAATCCAATTCATGTTGAACAATTGTGTAATAAAACGCTACTATGTAGAGACAAATACCATCACGAACTTATTAATCAGTTGAGATACAAAGGCTTGGAAATAACGTACGAAGAGGCAAAAGAATATGCGCCGCATAACATTGTGTTTAAAATGCATTTGTTTCAAGCGATTATAAAAAAGTACCCGGAATATAATAATATGGATAAGTATCGCGAATTATTTGCTGGAAAAACAGCAAAGGAAGTAGACTTGAAAATGGGTTATATTGATATTCAAGAAGGAATTAAAGCAATTAAACAGGATGGGGGTGTAGCGGTTTTAGCCCATCCTTGCGAATATGAAAATTATGATGAAATTAGCAAATATGTTGGCTATGGTTTAGATGGAATTGAAATATCACATCCTAGTATGAAAGCAAAAGATTTTTTGCTGACACTATCATATGCTAATAAATATGGTCTATTGAAGAGTGGAGGAAGTGACTTTCATAATGAATTAATATCTTTAGGCGAAAATGGATTAACTTATTCAGAGTATGAAAGTTTAAGGAAAAATGTGTCAAATGAAAAAAATTAATGTAAGAAATTTTAGAAGTTTAAAAGATTACGTTAACAAATACGGTGAAAAAATAAATCCGAATAAAATTTACAGGGGAGGATCGCTGGGTTTGTTATCACAAGAAGAGAAAGACTATTTCTATAATAAATTAAATATAAAATATGTATTAGATTTTAGAGATGAGTTGGAGGCCGGATTAGATCCGGATGTTCTTAGTACAGGAACAGTTTATCAAAGAATTTCCTCTATGGGATTAATAAGTACAGATTTTGATAATTTCGATTTTGGAAGCATACTGTCAAGTGGTAATATGAATGAAGAAAAAATAGGCAAAATAAAAAACTATTTATTAGAGGGCTATAGACAAATGGCATTTTCCAATTTAGCGTATCAAGAATTATTTAATTGTATTTTGAATGACGATGGTAATATTTATATTCATTGTACTGCAGGCAAAGATCGTACTGGAATTGGCGTATTTTTGATAATGATAGCTTTAGGAATCAGTGAAAAGGATTCAATAGAGGAATACCTACTATCTAACGAATATTTAGAAAAAGGTAATGATGAGCTTTGCAAAATGTTAGGAATAGATGAAAACAAGAAAGAAAAGTGTATGCCCTTCTTGCAGGTTCGAGAAGAATATATTAAAATTACCATAGAAGAAATAAATAGAAGATATGGAAATTATGATGATTTTTTATTTAATGAATATGGCTTAGACAAAATAAAAAGAGAAAAACTTAGAAAAATCTGTTGTCAATAATTTGGTACAAAAATGCTTATACAAGCATGCATTTTTAGGGTTTGAATATATATTGATAAGGTCATACAAGGCCAGCACTGATAATAAAAATTCATTAGTATGGTATTGCTAACCGCCATTTTAAAGTCTGGATAATTTATTGTGAGGTAGAAACTGCAGAAAGACGAAAATAAAAGCTGTCTTTGAAAGACTTGGATTATGTTAAAAACATTATGGGAAATAGAGCATCAGGTAGTACAAATAAAGTAATGAGAACTATTATGTGAAAAATTTGGTAATGAGAAGAGCAAGTAGAAAAGTTGTCCATAATTTTTCAATAATAATATGGGCAAGTAAATGATGAAGCTTGATTATAGCAAAAATAAAATGTTCTCATCTAATGGTCATTTTTAGCGTAGAAAATATAGAATCATTTTAATTTAGAGCTCCTGAAGGAGGGGGGATAAATCATTAAAAAAGGTATTTAGTTCATTATTTGGCATATAGAACCAAATAGAGTAAGAATTGCAGAAAATGTTTTTTGACAGATTTCAAGTATTATAAATTCTCACAAATGTGATGAAAACAAAAATCTTAAAACTTGGCTAGAATTAGTAAAATTGGAGTTTAAAGGTGTTCAGAAAGATAGGAATTATTATCGATTGCAATATAAAAAATATAATAATTTAAGTAAAGAATCCTAAGATAAAATGGGGGATATTGCCAATAAACCTTATTTAAGATAATATATTAAGGATTTTTCGGATAACAGTTTAAATATGCAGTTAGAGTATTACTATTTTTATATGGGGATATCTCATAGTACAGTCAATAATGGACATCCTGATTCATATATTGGTAATGAATATATGGGTTGGTACCGAAGTAAATTGATTCGGTATTTTATCATTTATTTTCGGATAAAATAAAAGTAAAGATGAATTTTAGCGTACACACAGCGAGAAAGATTTATGCAAAATTTTAAGCGAAGTAATCTAAACTTTCTATTGCGATTAGTGTAGTAATCGGTGATACTCTCTTTTATCAATGAGTTAAAAAATATAAACTGGAACTGTATCAAGAATTAGTTGATTCAAAAAAGTCGACTTTCTAAGAAAAGTAATTCGAACAAGAATAGTTAGTTGGATTAAGAGCAAATATATTAAGACTGAGAATAAGACTTTAAAAAGAAAGTATCTTGAGAAAAGAAAAAGTAATCATTTAGAGAACTTAAAGAGAAAGGTTTCCAACTATATCACCCACTGAAAGTGGCGAGTATATCTATATCTACACATTATTTTGAATTTAACAAATTGGATTTAGTTGGAGAAAATAGAGCTAGTTCTTAGATAAAGACAAAATAATTCTTGAAAAAAAGAACGGAGTGATAAATATGGCATTAGATAATAAAGCAATAGAAACCTTGTCTGTTAATGCTGTAAAAAACAGTATTGTAATATCGGAATTTCTTGACCAGTTTATTGCTGATAATGATAAAGAGCCGTCTTGGGACGGATTTGTATATATTTATGGCAATAAGTCAAAGAAGAAAAGTGACTTAAAAGGAAGAATGCCAGTTCAAATTAAAGGGACGGTATGTGATGACCATTCGAAAGATGAGATTTCCTTTACAATGTCAACCGTAGACTTGAGAAATTATCTTTATGACGGTGGTTGTGTTCTTTTTGTAGTCCATATTGGAAATGTAGGGATTACAAATAAAATATATTATGCTGAACTCACACCTATTAAACTTCGTCAACTACTCAATGAAGCAAAGGAACAAGAGAGCAAATCGGTGCATTTGAAAGCCTTTCCATCTGATAACAACAAGAAAGCGACTATTTTCTTAAACTGTTTGCAAAACTGTCAGAAACAAGCAAGCTTCAAGGAAGGAAAATTGCTGTCGTTAAAGGAATTAGAAGAACAAGGTGTTTTAGAAAATATAGTTATCCCGTTTTCGGGCGTTGGAGTAAAAGACCCGCAGATGGCACTTATAAACAACGAAGTTTACTTATATGCAAAAATCAAGGGAAGTGCCATTCCACAACCTATTGATATAATTCCGCAAGATGTTCATACTCAACAAATTATCGACGCAATGATAACCATTGAAGATAGGCTTTTCTATACTGCGTATACCGTTATTAAGAGTGCAAATGAAATGATTCTTCGTTTGGGAGATAGTTTTACAATTAAGTTTTATGACCAAGGTCAGCCGTGTAAAATCAACTATAAGAATTCCGATAAAATTCGTACATTAGTTAAAGACCTTGATTTTATGCTTGCATATTTAGAAAAAGGTTATTTCAAAATAAACGGAGTAAATTTCCCTTTAGATTATGACGGGATGGATTCTACAAACTTTGATATTGAAAAAGAAAAAGAACACCTAAACTACGCAAAGGAAATTGTCAAGACTCTTAATATGTTAGGTTGCTCAGATGATATTGATATCAATGATATGAACGATGAAGATTGGAGAAATCTAAACCGTTTAATAACAGCTTTCATAAATAAGAAACCGGTTGAGGGCTTGAAAGATGATTTGCCACCAGTTTGCTGTATGAAGATTGGTAAATTGCGCTTTGTTCTTTATTTTAAAAAATGCAAAAATACAACCGATGTACTTTATGAAATATATGACTTCTTCAAGATTGATTTATCAGTTGAGTACGAAGATAACGACGGGAATCGGCTTCCAATTTCACAATTTTGTATTTTACATACTAACGATTTTTTAACCCTCAGCAATATAAACTTTGCTGTACTTCTTCCGTCTTATCGAAAAATAAAACATCATTTTGATTTGTTTAACAGAACTAATTGGTTTTTGCTTGACCTCTTAAGTGCTTACGATAAGGCAACGGGTGAAAGAAAAACTAATCTTTTAAAAACTTGCGAAGATTTTAGCGATTGGATTTCAGAAGCCAACAACGATGAACTTGATTATCAAGTGAAGACACTGAATATATTGCAAACCGTCAAACGTTCTCGAGATTTCAATATAGATGAAATCAAAGCATTATATGAATTGATCGAAAGTAATGAAGCTCGAGAAGATTGCCTTGTTGGTGCATATTTGCTTTTGGAACAACAACAAGCTGCTGAAATGCACTTTGCGAAACTATCGGAAGAAGAACAAAATGCTTTTAAAGAATATCCAATATACCGTTTTTGGAAAGAAACAGAAAAATCAAATAACAATTTATAATAGCATTATAGCGAAATAGAAGTAATATAAAATGAAAAAGCCCCGTCAGGAAAGCAGATTTTACTGCTAACCCAACGGGGCAATTATTATATCTGAAATCGGCACATAGACTTGTACGAAGTCCTTTCCTAAAATTATACTGACAATTTAAATCAAACTTTTCGAGTAAAAAAGTCTTGCAATTTCCGTTGTAAGGCAGTATTCTATATAATAGAAAAGTGAAAGATGCAATTCGTTTAAACGCATCGCTTATTAATAATACGGATTATACTTCGGTACTTCTTGATGTATATATGTTATTTTCAGCCGTTAGCAAACGGTTTTATTTTAGCATTGAATTCTCAAGAAGTTGCGAATTTTGCTTTCGCTCGTATCAAAACAAGCTCATGTGATTATGGGTAGGTGTAAGTAAAAAAGAAGGTATGAAATGTGAGAATTAGTTATAAAAAAATGTGGATATTACTGATTGAAAAAGATATATCGCCTGCCACGCTTCGTAAGGACTTAAATATAGCAACGGGCACTATGACAAAAATGCGAAAGAATGAAGAAGTGGCACTTTCGGTTTTATTAAGAATTTGTGATTATCTTGACTGTAATATCGGCGATATATGTGATGCGGTTCGAAATGACACCAAATAAAATTTTTTGCTTGAGAGGATTGTTAATATGGCGGCTTCATATGCAAATCAAGAAATTAAGTTTTGCCCTTATTGCGGAAAAAAATTAGACACTGGAGCGAGGTTCTGCAAAGAATGCGGGCAAGCAGTTAGTGCTGTAAATTCAACATCAGCACAACCTGATGATTCTAAACAATCACAGTCCGGTACGCCAACCGAAAGAAAAACTGTTTATGGGGGTTACATACATAAGTGTCCTAATTGCGGAGAAATTTTAAAAGCGTTTGTTACGCACTGTCCTTCTTGCGGATATGAAATACGTGATACCCGTTCTGCAAACTCTGTAAAAGAATTTGCTGCAAAACTCGAAAGAATAGAAGCGAGACAAATGCCTGCTTTTGAAGAAAAAAGATCTGTAATGAAAATGGTGTTTGGAAAAGATTTCAAAAACAAGGATGAAGCAGAGGAAGCCAAAAACGATTTTGAAGAACAGAAAGAGCAAGAAAAAGCGACTCTAATTATAAATTATTCTGTTCCTAATACTAAAGAGGATATATTAGAATTTATGATTTTGGCTGCATCTAATATTAATGTCAAAAAAAGCACAGATGATGAAGTCACAAAAGCGTGGATTGCAAAATTAGAACAGGTTTATCAACGTGCAGAGATTTCTATGGGTAACAGCCCTGATTTTCTGCAAATCAAGAATATCTATGACAGTGGCTTTCTTTAATAAAAACAATCGAACAGGCGGATTTATGGATGAAATCCGTTGTGATGAACCCAATTATTTAATTTGGAAATGGCATCCATCCGGTTCACAACTTGGAGAGAATAACAGAGAAAATGCTATTCGTTGGGGGTCGTCACTAAGAGTTAAGGACGGAGAAGTAGCGGTTTTTGTTTACAAACAGCAAAACGGAGTATTGCAGGATTTTATTGTCGGGCCATTTGATAAAATAATTAAAACCGAGAACTTGCCCGTGCTTGCAAGTATTGTGGGGTTGGCTTATGAGGGTGGCACCCCTTTTCAAGCAGAGGTTTATTTTATCAACCTTGCTCAGATTATTCAAACGAAATTTGCAGTACCGTTCTTTGATGTGTACGATCCAAGATTTGCAGATTTTGGTGTCCCTCTTGCTGTCAGAGGTACTATCAGCTTCAAAATTGCAGATTACAGAGAGTTTATTAAACTGCATAGGTTAAACGCATTTAATCTTGTGGACTTTCAAACACAAATCCGTGATGCAGTCAGCAGATATGTAAAGGACACCGTTGCCAATGCCCCTGCGGCTCACGATATTCCTTTGATACAGATTGAAACAAAGGTATCTCAAATAAACGATGTTATTGAGCTCGATATTGGAGATAGATTGAGAGAAACTTTTGGTGTCGAAGTTTCCGGCGTTGATATTGGCGCTATCGAACTTGACAAATCAAGCGACGGATACAGGCAGTTAATGGCTGTTACCAAAGATGTTACTTCTACAAAAATTCAGGCTGAAACAACTGATTATGTTGAGAGGCTGCGTATTCAGCGTGAAGAAGGTCAGTATGCTCAGCATAAGCAGACTCAATCCTCTAATATTGGTGTTTTCCAGGTTGAAAAGCAAGCAGAGGTTGGCATTGCCGGAGCTGAAGCTCTTGGGCAGATGGGCGCTAACGGCGCAGGCGGTGTCGATTTGGGCGGTAACGCAGGATTCAATCCCGCCGCAATGATGGCAGGTATGGCTGTCGGCGGTGCGGTCGGTCAAAACATCGCAGGCACAATGAACGGAATGATGAACGGCGTTAACCAGCCGATTCAGCAACAGGGCGCAACACCGCCTCCTGTTCCAACTGCTATGTATAATGTGGCGGTAAACGGTCAGGCAACCGGACCGTATGATATAAATACCCTGCAGCAAATGGCTATGTCCGGGCAGTTTACTGCAAACAGCCTTGTTTGGAAAGCCGGTATGCCGCAATGGGCTAAAGCGGATACAGTCGAAGAATTACAAGATGTTTTTGCGAATGTCATGCCGCCGATACCAACATCAGAAGAATAATGAGGAGGAATAAGGTATGAGGTGTACTAAATGCGGTGCCGAATTAAGCGAAGATACAAAGTTTTGCTCATATTGCGGAGCTAAGGTGGGAGCACAAACTGAAATGCCGCCAAATCCACCTGAAACAGAAGAAACGGATGAGCCTGAAACGGAAAAACAATCCACTTATCAAAATAATACGGTATATAATGCTTATGTGGCTTCAAAGCCGACAAGCAACGCCGATAAGGTTAAAACAAAATTCCTCGACTTTTGGAACAAGTTAAGCAAATTCGTAAAAATTGCAGCCATCGGCATTACAGTATTTTTTGTTTTAGGACTTGTGGCTTTCCTTGCAGGCAGAGTTTTTGCAGGTGTCCTTGCCGTTGTACAAATTGCTATTGCAGCAGTTGCGATATTGATGAAAAAGCAGGTTATCAAGGTTTCTAAGACGTGGGCGCCGGTGATGGCTATCATTCTGTCTTTTGTGCTTATAATTCCGTATTTTGGCTTATTTAAAGTAAATATGGCGGATTACAAAAAATATTCGTGGAATGAAGTTGTGCTTGCCGATATGCTTCCTGAGCCTGAATCTCCTTATGGTGAAATCATTTCCAATTTAGAAGATTATTTGTCTTTAAATGTAACGAAAACAAGCGAAGAACAATATGGAAAATACATAGAAGCCTGCAAAAACAAAGGTTTTACCATTGACACCGAAACAACGGAAGACTCTTTCTATGCTTATAGTGATAAAGGCTATAAATTGTCACTGAGCTATTATGAAAGCGAAATGGATATTACTCTTGAAGCCGCTATGGAATTAGGTACTATTACTTGGCCTGGCAGCGAAATTGCTAAATTGCTTCCAATTCCTAAATCCACCGTCGGAAAGATTCAGCAAGACGACGAAAAAGGCTTTGCTGCTTATATCGGCGAAACAACCATCGAGGAGTATAATTCATATGTAAAAGCTTGCGAAGATAAAGGCTTTACTGTTGACGCTAATAAAACAGAAAAGTCATATTCAGCGAAGAATGCAGACGCTTATAAACTTTCGGTCGAATACGAGGGGAACAATGTAATTTATATTTCTGTTAGCGAGCCGGAATTTGACATAAACATCGAAATTGAGTGCGTTGAAAATTGGACATTTAGTAAATACGATGTAGATGTTTATATTGATGGTGAATTCGAAGGAACCATTCCTCACGGCGATAAAGAAACATATTCTGTGATTCTGACGAAGGGTAAACATACTATTAGTTTTGAAAGCGCCGAAGATGATACGCTTGACGGCGAAGTTGAAGTGGAAATTTCAAAAAATGAAACACTCAAATTTAAGATTTCTTGTTCAAGTTTCGGTATTGATGTAGAAACGATTTTAGGGACAACTGCCAGTGCTCAGAACACTACTGAAAATTCGTCAAAGAATGAGCCTACCAAACCAACAACCGAATCTAAAATGACAGAAGAAACAAAGGATACAACCAGCAAGTCTTCTGTTGAAAATTTGACAGTAGCAAATTGCCCTGAACTTGCAGCTATACTTGCTAATAAAGCAGAAATTGACCAATCATATTCCGATTTTGCCACTAAATATAATGGTAGGATTATAGAATTTGATGGTAGAATTGATTATTGCACAAAGCACGGAAATTATAATACAAGATTTGATTATCTTGTAAGCGCAGGTGATTATGATCCAAACCACCAAGTTGGACCGACCTTCAAATTTGAAGATGTAAATTATTATGACTTGAATACAAATTTAGATACAGTTAGCGTTGGATTAAATGTCCGTATTGTTGCAGAAGTTGTTTCTTTTGATAGTAATAGTGGTCTTTTTTATTTGGAACCCGTATCTGTAGTAGGCAGATAAAAAAATTAAAGGATATGTAGTCCGTAATAGATTACATAGCCCTTATTCATTATATGAAGATTATGTCGGCCATTATGATTTCGGTTGCAATATTGCGAATAGCATTCATTTTTCCTACCCAAGCCATTTGGTCAGTGGCTTTAAGATTCTCAGTGACACCTTGCTTATCAGCCATATCTTTAACCAGCCGTGAAAACATTTCTTCCGCCTGCTTGTTAATATCGGCAAGATAGGCGTTTAACTTGCCTGAAGTTAAATAGTTATAATAGATGACTCTGTGGTGTTGCTTTAAGTATCTTGCGTGCCTCTGTCCCCAAATACCGATAGTTTTCTGTTTTTCTTCGGGAAGTGTCAAATTGGGGAGTAGATAATCTCCAACCTGAGAATATGTACCGCCCATCTGTTCAAATAATGATTTTTTCATAATGTTTTCCTCCTGCGTTTTATTGTACTTTCATTTTACAGAAGAAAAGGCGTAAACACCAATGTGCCGATTATCAAATACAGCGTATCTGTTTTTATCGCAGATACGCTGTAAACTTTATATCTTTATTTCGGGATATGTGGTTACTAATTGCTCATACATCTTTCGTGACGGCTGACGGACAGCGGTTTCCCATTTAGCATAGATACTGTAACAAATATTAGCTTTTTCCGCAAAATCCGTTTGATTCAATCCATATCCTTTTCTGACTTCTCGCAACTTGTCGCTGTAAGGATAATCCATAAATTGAGCAAAGTCATCAAATAGCAGATTTCTATCAATTCCAAGAATATCCGCAAACGCTACCGCAGTTGGATATGGTATCGGAAACTTTTCACGTTCGTACATTAAAAGCGTGGCAGGGACAATGCCTACACTCTCGGCTAATTGCCGTGTGGTTAAGCCTTTACGCACTTGATAGTAGCGTAGCATTATTCCGGCGCTTGTTCTGCCGGAATCGCTTCAAAACAAAACTTGAGGTGCATTAGCATTTTGCCGTGCTTGTACTCATAAAGGTCTGTGTGATTGAGAATACCATTGCCTTCACACCAAAGTATAGACGAAAAGTGATATATAATCAACTTAGAAATGATATAAGAGAAATAATAATAAGATTATGTCAATATAAAGGGGTGGAAATTATAGAGGGGCATTTGATGTCAGA
>Ga0129308_1000463_pt1 | contig 60113 bp, 58 predicted proteins | sample L827metagenome_FD_94440 | JGI IMG/M metagenome (GOLD analysis project Ga0129308, IMG submission 94440) | Ring-tailed lemur group fecal microbial communities from Wisconsin, USA - L827 metagenome | ecosystem: Host-associated > Mammals > Digestive system > Large intestine > Fecal | place: USA...
CCTCCTTTAGGGCGGAGTATTTGTCTTGCCGGACATACCCCTATCCTAATCGGTGGCTCTTCTTTATTCAATTCATTTGCTCGATGCCCCTACCGACATCCCACAGAAAAAGTGATTGACCCACAATAAATAAAAAGGAGGAACCTATCATGAAGTATGTTTGCGACCTGTGCGGCTTTATCTATGACGAGGCCAAGGAAGGCCCCATGCCGGACGATTACGTCTGCCCCCTGTGCGGCGCGGACAAGACCCATTTTGAAAAGGATGAGGGCTGAGTCCGTTCCCCGCGCCGCGCTTCGTTTCTGAAAACGAATTTTCTATTTTCTTTACTTGCATTTTTGTGGCTTTTACGGTTGACATTCCCCTGCTTTCGACGTATACTTGTGAAACAAGAAGGCGAGGACGCTGCTGGCGTCCCCGCCTTCTGTTTATTTTATCCAATCCCAACGGATAGAATAAAGGAGCCACACAAGGGGGAGTTTTTATGGAAGAATTGGTCCGGCACAGCGACCAGATCAACAAACAGCTGGCCCGGTACGGCGTCAAGTTCGGACTGTACAAAAACGGGGTCTTCAACGAGCGCCTGTTTCCCTTCGACGCCATCCCGCGCATCATTCCGGCCCAGGATTTTCAGCGTCTGGAGAAAGGGCTTCGCCAGCGGGTCACCGCCCTGAACCTGTATTTGAAGGACATTTACTCCGAGGCGAAGATCGTCCGGGACGGCGTGGTGCCCGCCGATTTCGTCTATTCCTCCTCGGGCTATCTGACCCCCTGCGAGGGGATCACCCCGCCCAAGGGGATCTACAGCCACATCTCCGGCATCGACCTGGTCCAGGCGGAGGACGACTGGTACATCCTGGAGGACAACCTGCGCATCCCCTCCGGCGCCTCCTATCCCCTGATCGCCCGTGACCTGTGCCGCAAGTCCTCCCCCATCACCTTTCAGACCAACAAGGTGGTGGACAACCGGAACTATGGCGAGATGCTCCGGAGCGTCATGGACCACGTGAACTGCGGCGGCATCAACGTGGTCTTTACCCCCGGCCGGTACAACGCCGCCTACTTTGAGCACTCCTATCTGGCCGAGCGCACCGACTCCGTGCTGGTGGAGAGCCGGGACCTGTATGTGGAGAACGACGTGCTCTGGTACCAGGGGATGGACCAGACCTACCGGGTCGGCGCCCTGTACCGCCGGATCAGCGACGAGTACCTGGACCCGGTCACCTTCCTGCCCGAGTCCCTCATCGGCATCCCCAACCTGATGGCCGCCTACCGGGCGGGCAACGTGGCCATCATCAACGCCCCGGGCAACGGCGCCGCCGACGACAAGGGCATTTACTACTTCGTCCCCAAGATGATCCGCTACTACCTGGACGAGGAGCCCATCCTCCACAACGCCCCCACCTACCTGCCCTTCTACGAGGAGGACCGGAAGTATGTGCTGGAGCACCTGGACCGGCTGGTCATCAAGGACGTGGCTGAGGCGGGAGGCTACGGCGTGGTCTTCGGCAGGGACCTGACCAAGCAGCAGCTGGCGGACTTCGCTGAGACCATTAAGGCCGAGCCCCGCCGCTTCATCGCCCAGGAGGTCATCAACTTCCTGGACCTGCCCATCATGGAGGGCGGCGAGCAGGTCATGCGCAAGGCGGACCTGCGGGCCTTTGTCCTTACGGGAGAGGACGTCCAGGTGTGGCCCTCCGGACTGACCCGGTTCTCCCGGGACCCGTCCTCGTTCATCGTCAACTCATCTCAGGGAGGAGGCTTTAAAGACACATGGGTGCTAAAGTAAAGATCAGCAATCTCTTTTGGCTGGGACGGTACACCGAGCGGGTACTGACCACCCTGCGGTTCCTGATGGACACCTACGACCGGATGATCGACGGCTACGAGGTGGATTACCAGGATTTCTGTGCCAAGCTGGGCATCGCCAATGTCTACGCCGATACCGCCGATTTCTGTTACCACTACCTGTTTGACGGCGGCAACCCCGATTCCATCCTGTCCAATCTCCGCTACGCCTATGACAACGCCATCGTCCTCCGGGAGATCCTGACCTCAGAGAGCCTGGCCTACATCCAGATGGCTGTCACCGCCATGGAGAACGCCGCCAACAGCTCCAGTCCCATGGTGAATCTCCAGTGGGTCATCGACGACATACTGGCCTTCCGGGGCAGCTGCTATGAGAGCCTGGAAGACACCGTGCGCAACATCATCCGCTGCGGCTCCTCCGTGGAGCGCATCGACCTGTATATCCGTCTGGAGTTCCGCCTGTCCCAGGTGAACCGGGAAGTGAGCATGCTGCTCAACCGCCTGTACAAGACCAAGCTGGAGGTCAACCAGGACAGTCTGGACCATCTGGTGGACGCGGCGCTGGACAGTCAGAAGCCCGACCCCCAACGCAGCGATCTGCTGAACTGGGTGGAGACCCTGTTCGCGCTGTAATAAAAATGACCCGGAAAGGGTGTCCTACTTGAAACGGCTGGAGTTTACCTACCGAACACACATCGATTTTGAATTTCCCGTCACCGAGCACTACTTTACCCTGCGCTGCATGCCCCGGCCCTCCGGGGTCCAGCGCCTGCTGGCCTCGGAGCTGTCCCTGTTCCCCGACGTCCCCTGGTCCCTCCAGCGGGACGGTTACGGAAACCTGCTCCAGGTGGGCGCCTGCCGGAGCCCTCACAGTGCCTTCTCCTTCCACGCCTCCGGGCGGGTGGCCGTGGACCTGTCCCGCAGAAGGCCGGAGCCCTGCCATCCCTCCTTCGGCTGCCCCTCTCCCCTCACCGTGGGCAGCCCGGAGCTGGCGGACTTTCTGGCACGCCGCCTCCCCGCCTCCGGCGCCCCGCTGGACCGGGCCGCCGCGCTGATGGAGGCCGTCCACCGTCATGTGACCTACACTCCCGGCGTCACCGGGGTCAACACCACCGCCGCCCAGGCCTTCTCCATGGCCCGGGGGGTCTGTCAGGACGAGAGCCATATCCTCATCGCCCTTTGCCGCATGGCAGGCATCCCCGCCCGGTACATCTGCGGCCTCACCGTGGGCGAGGGCGCCACCCACGCCTGGGTGGAGGTCTGGTCTGAGGGCTGCTGGTACGGCCTGGACCCCACCCGGAACAAGCGGGTGGACGAGACCTACCTGGTGCTGGCCATCGGGCGGGACTACTACGACTGTCCCGTGGAGCGGGGCGTGCTCATGGGCAGCGGCGCCCAGCAGCAGTCGGTCTATATGCGGGTATCGGAACAATAAAATTACCCCACAGGAGCTTGCTCCTGTGGGGTATTCTTATGGGGCAAAGGCTCTCTCCTTGCCCAAGGCCGGGGGCGCGACGTTCCGGGTGTGGCGGATCTCCTCCCATTCGGTGGTCTTTTTCACGAAGCTGCCCAGGGTGATGGGCAGCCAGGACAGGAGGAACAGCCAGTAAAAGAGCAGCCCGCCCAGGATTCGCCGGTCCCACTTCCCCTCCACCGTCAGCACCAGGGCCGCCGCCAGGGTGGACCCCAGCCCGGTCACGGCCAGATTCGCCAGCAGGGTCCCCGCCAGCGCCGCCGGGACCTGCGCCGGGGCGCGGCAGGCCAGGCAAGCCGCCAGCATGGACAGGACCAGCCCCGCCGCCGCAGCAGCCTGATAGGCGGGGACCAGCAGGGTGGCCTCCAGGTCGGTCAGCGCCAAACTCCGGCGGAACGTCCCGCGGGCTTTGGCCGCCTGCCCCAGGTAGGTCTCCGCCACCTGGAGGGTGCCGCTGGACCAGCGGCGGCGCTGGACCACGGACTGGGCATAAGTAAGGGGCTGTTCATCATAAGTGATAGCCTTGGGGACCCAGTGTACCCGCTCCCCCGCCAGCACACACTGGGCGGTGAGCTCCAGGTCCTCGCTGACGGTTTGGGTGTTCCACCCGCCCAGGGCCTCCAGTGTCTCGGCCGACACCATAAATCCGGTACCGTTGACCATGGCGGACAGGCCCAGCCCCGCCTTGCCGCCGTTGTGGAAGCGGTCCATCATCCAATAGTAGATGGAACAGCTGCCGGAGACCGGGGTGTCGTAGGGATTCTTGCTGTCCCGGTAGCCCTGGGCCGCCCGGACCCCGGACTGGTAGGCGTTGTTCATCTCCGCCAGAAAATCAGGGTGGGCCAGGTTGTCCGCGTCAAAGACACAGTAGGCGTCATATCCCCGGCCCCGTATCCGCCGGTAGGCGAAGCGCAGCACCTCCCCCTTGGACCGAACAGGAACGGTACATTCCAGCACCTTCGCCCCAAAACCGGCGGCGGCCCGGGCGGTATTGTCGGTGCAGTTGTTGGGGACGACCCAGATGTCGTACAGCTCCGCCGGGTAATTCTGGGTCAGCAGGCTGTTGATCAGCGGACCGATGACCAGTTCCTCGTTCCGGGCGGCGATGAGGACGGCGAACCGGGTCCGGGCCGGGTGCCAGCCATAGTCCTCCGGCTTTCGCCAGGACATGAGGCCGGTGACCAGATAATACCCTCCCCACAGGGCAAGACCCAGGCCAACCAGCCCGGACAGCGCCGAAAACACGGCGGCAAACCATTCCATACAGATCCCTCCTAAGTTCTGACACCATGCTATCAGGACTTTGTTAAGGAGAGGGTGGGAGGATCTTTAAGATTTGATAAAGAGATCCTTAATTCAGTTTCGAGGGGTTTCCTGTCCCTTCGACCTTTGTTCACATTTTGTTTATTTGACATTTTCGCCAGGAAAAGTTATACTATTTTTGTAGATAACGCCAGATAACCACCCGTGGTCAGGAGCGCGTCCACGCTGTGCTGTGGACGCAGTACTTTCCGCGGGCCATATTTTACACTTTTTTCAGAAGGGTAAAATATGCCGTCCGGTTGGCGTCCGGACAAGTCCGCCCCGCTCACCCAGGCGCCGCCCGCTTGCCAGGCGCCCACAGGAAAAGGAGGTCATTTTGCTTCGATTCGAGCACGTATCCATGTCTTACGGCAGCCAGACGATTCTACATGATCTGAATTTTGAGATCAAAGAGGGGCAGTTCGCCGTCTTCATCGGCCCCTCCGGCTGCGGCAAGACCACCACACTGAAGATGATCAACCGGCTCATCCAGCCGGACAGCGGCCACATCTATCTGGACGGCAAGGACATATCCTCCGTGGACCGCTACGAGCTGCGCCGGCACACCGGCTATGTGATCCAGCAGATCGGCCTGTTCCCCAACATGACAGTGGCCCAGAACATCTGTGTGGTGCCCAAACTGCTCAAATACCCCAAGGAAAAAAACGAACAGACGGTACGGGACATGCTGGCCATGGTGGATATGCCCTATGAGAAGTATGCCCACAAGTACCCCTCGGAGCTGTCCGGCGGCCAGCAGCAGCGCATCGGCATCCTCCGGGCGCTGGCGGCGTCGCCCCCCGTGGTGCTGATGGATGAGCCCTTCAGCGCCCTGGACCCCATGACCCGGCGCTCCCTCCAGCTGGAGGTGAAAAGCCTCCAGCAGCGGCTGAACAAGACCATCGTCTTCGTCACCCACGATATGGAGGAGGCCCTGGACCTGGCTGACGTCATCGTGTTTATGGACAAAGGCCGTATCGTCCAGATGGCGCCCCCGGAGGAGATGCTGGAGCACCCCGCCACCGAGCAGGTCAGGGAATTTTTGGGCAAGCACCTGCCCGCCCCCTCCCCTGCCGACATGACGGCCGCCGACTTCATGCGCACCGGCATCATCACCGTCAATCAGAACCGGGGCATTTACGAGTGCGTCAGCCGGATGCAGCACCACAACGTGGACACCCTGCTGGTGGTGGATGAGCAAAAACGGTACCAGGGCACCGTGTCCATTGCGGACATCCGACTCACCGGGCATGTGGTCAAGACCATCGGCCCCCTGGTCCGGTGCACCACCCCCACGGTTACGGTGGGGGACAACGCCAAGGACTGCTTCGACCTGCTGATCTCCAGCGGCTTCCCCTATCTGGTGGTGCTCAACGGGGACCAGACGGTGGCCGGCATCATTACCAAGACCAGCATGGCCTCCGCCATGGCGGAGCACCTTTGGGGGTGATGGAATGAACGCTCTCCAATCGCTGTCCGCCGCCTGCTCCGCCATTCTCCCCAGGCTGCTGGAGCATCTGGGCTACACCCTGGCCTCCGTCTCCATCGGCTTCCTGCTGGGCCTGGTGCTGGGCATCCTGCTCACCCGGACTCCCAAGCTGTCCCGGTATATCCTGCCGGTGCTGTCGGTGCTGAACACCATCCCGGGCATCGTCTTCATCGGCGTGCTGTTCCTCTATCTGGGGCGGCGGTCCGCCACCGTCCTCATCGCCCTCTCCGTCTACGCCATGTTCCCGGTGCTGAAAAACACCTTCACCGGATTAAACGAGGTGGACGCCCAGTATAAAGAGGCGGCCCGGGGCTGCGGCATGGACCACTTCCAGCGGCTGGTCCTGGTGGAGCTGCCTCTGGCCATGCCCACCATCATCGGCGGGCTGCGCATCGCCACCGTCTACACCGTCAGCTGGACCGTGGTGGCCTCCATGATCGGTCTGGGCGGCCTGGGCGACTTCATCTACAAGGGGGTCAGCTCCAACAACAACGCCCTCATCCTCCAGGGAGCCATTCCCGCCGCCCTGCTGGCCTTCGTCCTGGGGACCCTGGTGGACATCCTGCAGCGCCATGTGGTCCCCCGGGGCCTGCGGAAAGGGAGGGATGAGGAATGACCTTTGCCATGGTTTGGGAGCATCTGCTCCTGGTCCTCTCCTCCCTGGTCATCGCCGTGGGGGTGGGCGTCCCCCTGGGCCTGCTGTGCTACCTGTCCCCGCGGCTGGGGAACGTCATCCTGCGGGTGGTGGACCTGATCCAGACCACCCCCGCCCTGGCCCTGCTGGGCATCATCATGGTGTTCCTGGGCCCGGGCAAGCCCACAGTGATGATTGGCCTGGCCCTCTACTCCCTCCTCCCCATCGTCCGGAATACCAGCCTGGGCCTGAATCAGGTGTCCCCCCATCTGAAAGAGGCCGCCACCGGCATGGGGATGACCCGGATCTACCGCCTGCTCCATGTGGAGCTGCCCCTGGCCATGCCCATGCTGTTCACCGGCGTCCGGATCGCCGTGGTCAACGCCATCGGCACCGCCGTATTCGCCGCCTCGGTGGGCGGCGGGGGCATCGGCAGCGTCATCAACAGCGGCATCCGCCGCCGGAACATGGAGCTGATCCTGCTGGGCACCCTGGCCCTCATGGCCATGGCCCTGGTCTTGGACCTGCTCATGGGCTGGGCGGAGCGCCGCCTCAACAGGCGCGGCGGGAAAAAGCTGCCCGGCTGGGCCAAGTGGACCGGAGGCGCCGCTCTGGCCGCGGCCTCAGTGGCCCTGATCGCCGCCATGCTGGTCCCCGCCAATACCGAGGGAAAGCTGGTCCTCTACGACGGAGACTACTCCGAGGTCAAGCTGATGCACAGCATGGTGAAGCAGCTGGTGGAGGACAAGACGGACCTGACGGTGGAGATCCGGGACCAGATGACCCAGGTGAACAACTATAACTCCCTGCGGGGGGACTCCCCCAGCTGCGACCTGATGTTCAGCTACGACGGCACGGTGCTGACCACCTTCCTGAAGCTGGACGTCACCGACGTGCCCGATGGCATGAGCCTGTACGATTTCGTCAACCAGGAGGTCAGCGCCCGGGAGGGCCTGCACCTCATGGGCAAGGTGGGCCTGGACAATACCTACGCCCTGGGCGTCACCCAGGAGGTGGTGGAACGGTACGGCGTCAAGACCATCAGCGAGCTGGCCGCCTGCGCTCCCCAGCTGCGTCTGGGCGGCGAGCACGAGTTCTTTACCGCCGAGGGCAGCATGAAGTATCAGCCCTTTGTGGAGTTCTACGGTCTGGAGTTCCAGGAGGCCATCCCCATGGACGCCGCCCTGAAGTACAACGCCGTGGAGGAAGGCGCCTTCGAGGTCATGGTGGTCTACGCCACCGACGGCCTGAACAAGCGGGCTGGCCTCACCATTCTGGAGGACGACCGCTCCTTCTTCCCGGAGTACAACGGGGCCTTCCTGGTCCGGGACGACCTGTTTGAGCGGTTCCACGAGGCCGCCCCCAATCTGGAGGACGTGCTGGAGCTGCTCACCGGACAGGTGGACAATGACGCCATGGTCTCCCTCACCTACGCCGTGGACGTGGAGGGCAAGGACATCACCCAGACGGCCCACGACTTCCTGGTGGAGCGGGGGCTGCTGGACAACTGAACCCACAACAACACAGGCCCTGCCGGGCAGTTCCGGCAGGGCCTGTGCTTTTCCCGATTCATAGGACGGCCCTTCCCCCGCATAGGCTGGAACCAGCTGAAAGATGGGAGGGCGCGACATGGAGAGCCGCTTGGAGGAGCTTCGCTACAAAGAGGTCATCTGCGTCTCAGACGGCAGCCGTCTGGGCTATGTGGGGGACATGGAGCTGGATCTGGAGGAGGGGCGGGTCCTCGGTCTGATCCTTCCCGGCCGCCGGAGGCTGTTCGGCCTGCTGGGCCGGGAACCGGACCGCCGCATCCCCTGGGAGGCGGTGCGCCGCTTCGGGGACGACATCATTTTGGTGGAAAACAGCCCCGATCCTCCCTCTTTAGAAGAACCGTAAGGGAAAACCGCCTTACAGTTCTGCCGCCGTTCCCGTGGCGAAAAACCAAAGCGCCATTCTCCGGACGGGACGGCCTAAAATGGCGGACAGGGCCCGGCTGTACGCCTCCAGCTGGGGGCGGTACTCCTCCGCCCGGGCCCGCTCCCCGCCGGGGGCGATCCGGTCGCTCTTGAAGTCCACCACTGTGACCCCGTCCCCGCTGTCAAACCAGGCGTCGATAACGCCCTGGAGCAAAACCTCCTCCCCCTCCTCCGCCTCGGGGTAGTAGTCCCGGGCGGGGACCAAAAGGGAGAATTTGAACTCCCGGCGGCACTCCTTTGCCCCTGCCATCTCCCGCCCCAGCGGGCTGGCAAAAAAGGCGGACAGCCGCTCCGGCTCCACCGCGTCCCCCTGGGCCTGGGTCAAAAAGCCCTGGTCCACCAGCCGTTTCACTTCCTCACCGATGGCCTCGGGGCTGTGGTCCCCCGTCAGCGGCATGTACTGCATGGCCAGATGGAGGGCGGTCCCCCGCTGGGTGGGACTCAGGCCCTTCTCTCCGCCCCGGAAATCAGGACGGTGGATGGGCGGCTGCTCCACCCGCTGGGCGGGGACAGGCGCCCCTTCCTCCGCCGCCTCCCGGTCCAAGGGCCTGCCCTTGATCTGGGTAGCGGTGAGCTTGGAGGGGATGTTGGCGGAAGCCATATGGGGATAGCGCCAGGCCAGCCGCGCGGTAATGTCCTCCACTTGGCCGCTGGTTTCCTCCTCCGGCAGGCCGGCAAAGCGGCCGGGACGCTCCTCCGTCTGGCTGAGGGGCAGTCCCTCCACCCAGCGGATGTCCCAGGCGGGACCCAGCGGGCCGCACGCTGTCTCGGGCAGTCCGGCCATGGCCCGCAGCGGGGCGGCCTCGGGCCGGGTAAGGGCGTGGAGCAGCACCCACTGACCCACATTCTGCTGGCTCTCCAGGGCCATGGGGGACACCGGGGCGGACAGGTCCTCCCCCAGCCGCTCCAGGGCCCGCAGCCCCTCGGGCAGAGCCAGGGTCAGGATCAGCTTCTCCTTTGCCCGGGTCATGGCCACGTACAGCAGCCGCAGCTCCTCCGACATCATCTCCCGTTCCAGCTGACGGGCCACCGCCTGCCGGGCCAGGGTGGGGTATTCCACCATCCGCTCCCGGTCCAGGCCCTTGGGCCCCACCCCCAGAACAGGGTGGAACAGCACCGGACGCATCAGGTCGTCCCGGTTCAGCCGGCGGCTCAGGCCGCACACCAGCACCACGGGCTTCTCCAGGCCCTTGGACCGGTGGATGGACAGGATGGACACGCCCTCCCCCTCCCGGCCCGGTCCGGCGGTGGTCAGCTTGGCCCCGTTTTCCCGCATCCGGTCCAGCCGCAGCAGGAACTGGAACAGGGTCCGGCAGCCGGATTCCTCCAGCTGTCCGGCCAGGGCGTAGAGGGAGAGCAGGTTGTCCTGCCGCTCCCGGCCCCCGTCCATGGCGCCGAAAATGCCCAGCAGGTTGGTCTTTTCATAGATGTGCCAGATCAGCTGCCGGCAGGTCCGGTCCCCCGAGCCGAAGCGCAGCTCCTCCAGTTCCTCCAGAAAGTCCCGGCATTCCCGGTCCCCCTGTTCCCCGGCGTGGACCAGGGCAGAGTAGAAGTCCCCCTCCCAGTCCGCCCGGAGCAGGGCCAGCTTATCCCCGGAAAAGCCGTACACCGGGGAGCGCAAAACAGCGATCAGGGGCACGTCCTGGCGCGGGTTGTCCACGATCCGCAGCATGGACAGGGCCACGCTGACCTCCGTGGTGTCAAAGAAGTCCCCGCCGCCGTCGGCGGACCAGGGAATCCCCTCCTCCCCCAAAGCCCGCAGGTAGTGGTGGAGGACGGAGCCGGGGCTGCGCAGCAGGATCATGATGTCCGAGGGGCGGACAGGCCGCTGCCCCTCCCCCTCGGCGATCATCAGGGGCTGGGCCAGCAGCTCACGGATCCTCCGGGCGGCGTACCGCGCCTCCAGCAGGTCCTTGCTGTCCTTCTCCCCCTCCTGGTCCCCCAGGAAGGACAGGTCCAGGGCGTCCAACTCCAGGGCGTAGTCCTCCCCCTCGGGAAAGGCCGCCCCCGGGACCAGAGCCTGGTCCTCCGTGTAGTCCAGCTCCCCGAATTCTATTGACATAATATTTCGGAACAGGTCGTTGCACCCCTCCAGCACCTGGGGCCGGGAGCGGAAATTCCGGGACAGCACCCGCTTTCGGGGTTCCCCCTCCTTGGCCTGTTCCCCAGCGGCAAAGCGGCGGTACTTGTCCAAAAAGATGGTGGGGTCGGCCAGCCGGAACCGGTAGATGGACTGCTTCACATCCCCCACCTGGAACAGCTTCCTCCCCCCGTCGGAGATGGCGGAGAAAATGGCGTTCTGGACCTGGTTGGTGTCCTGGTACTCGTCCACCTGGACCTCCTCGAACCGGGCGGACCAGGTCCGGGCCAGGGCGGTGGGCGCTCCCCTTTCATCCAGCAGCAGCTTCACCGCGCAGTGCTCCAGGTCGGAGAAATCCACCAGGGAGCGGCGGCGCTTTTCCGCGGCATAGGCCCGCTGAAAGTCCATCACCAGGTCCATGAGGGCCTGGACGGCAGGCCGGGACAGGGCCAGTTCCTCCAGCAGCTGGGCGCTGGTCCCCGCGATCTGCTCCGCCGCCTGATCCAGCCGCTTTTTACAGCGGGTCCGGATGGCCTTCATCCGCTCCCCCGCCGCAGCGGCCCGTTCCTCCTCCATGGGGCTGACCTCACGGGTGCGCTTCTTCTTCCGGCCCGCCGCCGGGAAGGGAATGGGCAGGCGGGCCGCGGCCGCGTCCCAGCCGTCCGCCCGGAGGAAGGCCTCCACCCCCTCCAGAGAGGCGGACAGGGAGGGGCCGTAATTCAGTTCCAGCAGCTCGTCCCCGGCGGTCAGGGCCAGGGCCTGGGCCAGTTTCTCCCGGCAGGCCTCCGCCGCCCGTCTGGCCTCCCCCAGCAGCAGGGCGCCCCAGGCGGTCTGGGCCAGGTCGGACACCCCTTCCAGATCCCAGACCTGCTTCTGTTCCTCCAGCCAGCGCTCCGGGTCCGGATGGCTCTGGACCCGGCTGTGGATGTCCAGCACGATCTGGGCCAGGCGGCTGTCGTCCCGCCCGGCGGCCAGGGTGTCGGCCAACTGGGCGAAGGGCCCCTCCGGGTCCAGCCCCTCATACCGCTTGTCCAGAACATCTTCCAGGGTCCGGGCCATCAGGACCTGGGCCTCCCCCTCGTCGCACAGCCGGAAGTCCGGGTCCAGGTCCAGCAGATGGCCGCTCTCCCGCAGGAGAGCGGAACAGAAGGCGTGGATGGTGGAGATATGGGCCTGGTAGACCAGAGTGGACTGGCGGCGCAGGTGGCGGTCGTTCGGCCGCTCTGCCAGCCGCGCGGCCAGCTCCTGGGCGACGCGGGAGCGCAGCTCGGCGGCGGCGGCTTTGGTGTAGGTGATGACCAGGAAGCGGTCGATGTCCAGCCCCTCCCCGGTCACCCGGTCCAGCAGCCGTTCCACCAGCACACGGGTCTTGCCCGACCCGGCCGCGGCGGACACCAGCAGTTCCCCGCCCCGGTCATTCACGATTTTTTGTTGTTCTTCCGTCAGGGGAAAGGCCATGACACCGCCTCCTTTCCTGGGGTAAATTTTAGTGGGGCAAGGGCTCTGCCCTTGCCCTGCATCGCATAGGGTTCCGGTTCCATGGGCCGATCAACCAAAATGGAGCTTTATCACAAAATCAGCACAAAGGTCCCCGCGGCGATCAGCGCGCCGCCCAGAACCTTGGTCGCCGTGACCTTCTCCCCCAGCACCAGGAAAGCCAGCACCATGGAAATGACCACGCTGAACTTGTCGATGGGGATGACCTTGCTGGCCTCGCCGATCTGGAGGGCATGGAAATAACACATCCAGGACAGGCCGGTGGCCAGGCCGGAGAGCACCAGGAAGACCCACCCCCGTGTGGTGATGTCGCTGATCCCGGTATGCTTCCCGGTGGCGAAGACGATGGCCCAGGCCATGACCAGCACAACGACGGTTCGGATGGCGGTGCCCAGGTTGGAGTTGATGCCGTCCATCCCCAGTTTGGCAAAGATCCCGGTCAGCGCGGCGAAGACGGCTGACAGCAGCGCGAAAACAGCCCACATAATAAGATCCCTCTCCTTTTAAACTAAAATCGTTACTCTTTCAGCACGCTGAGGAACTTTTCGATCCGGATACCCTTATTTTTCTCGATCTCGTCCTGTTCCAGGAAAATGAGCCGCTCCAGCACATCCATGGCCCGCTTCACCGCCGGACGCAGGGGCTTGCCGGCCAGCAGCTCTCCCACCAGCACAGCGGAGAACATATCGCCGGTCCCCGGGAAGTGGACCTTGATAAACCGGAAGGGAATGGTGAAATATTCCCCTGTGTTCCCGTCATAGCCCCAGACCACATGGTTCCCGGACTCCTGCTCCACGCCGCTGGTGATGACCACTGAGCGGGGTCCGAAGGCCAGCAGGCTGTCCACCACCCGGCGGGCCTCCTCCTTGTTCAGGGACTCCCGGCCCTCATACAGGCCGGTGAGGAACTGGGCCTCGGTGAGGTTGGGCACGATGACGTCGGCCACCCCGATGAGGCGGCGCATATTCTCCACCGTCTCCTCCGTCACCCCGTTGTAGAGCTTGCCGTCGTCCCCCATGATGGGGTCGGTCATGACCAGCAGGCCCTCCTTCTTCTGGCTGGCGATGAAATCCTGGATGATGCCCACCTGGGCCGCCGAGGCCAGAAAGCCGGTGGTGATGCAGTCGAACTGAAACCCCAGCTGCTTCCACACGTCAATGGCCTTTACCATATAGTCGGTGGTGTCCAGGATGGTGAATTTCCCGTAGTCCAGGGTGTTGGATACCAGAGCGGTGGGCAGGTTGTAGATGCTGTGTCCCAGGTTGGACAGGATGGGCAGCATGGCCGCCAGAGCCACCTTGCCGTACCCCGGCATGTCGTTGATGATCAGAATATTTTTGTTGTCTTCCACGGTTCTTCCCTCTTTTATGATATGATGTACCGCTCCGCGGCGCTCAGCCCTTCTCTAAAAATTCCAGTACCAGGCTGTTGAACTGCTCTGGATTCTTCCGGGCCAGGAAGTGGTCCCCCGGCAGAATGGCCAGCCGGGCGCCGGGAATGGGCGCGGCGATGGCCCGGGTATGGGATTCCAGGATCATGTCCTTCTCCCCAGCCACCACCAGGGTGGGCATCCGCAGGCTCCGCAGGGCCAGGTGGTCAATGTGGGGCTGGGTCACCATCAGGTCCACCATCTCAAACTCCGCTTTCTTCCCGGGGTCCGCCGCCTCCAGGACCTTGAGCCAGGTCCACTTGGCCTTGTCGGCCAGCCGGACACTCCGCTTGAGGCCGTCAGGCTCCAGGTTCGCCCCGTCCACCACCAGTTTTTCGATGTACTGGGGATACTTCAAGGCAAAGATCAGGGCGATGTTGCCCCCGTCGGAAAAGCCCAGCAGATGGCACCTGGAGATGCCCAGGCCGTCCAGAAACTCCTTCAGGTCCTCCGCGAACTGTTCCAGGGTGAAGGGCGCCTCCCCCCGGGGGGACTTGCCGTGGCCCCGGGTATCCGGCGCGATGACCCGGTAGCGGCGGGAAAAGGGCTCCATCTGATGCTCGAAATAGCTGTGGTCCTCCCCGTTGCCGTGGAGCAGCACCAGGGGAAAGTCCTCCCCCGCCTCAACGTAATGCAGTTCAATATCCATATCCGTTCCTCACAGTCCTGTGCCCGTCAGGGGCAGTATATTGATCACCGGCTCCTCGTAGGGGTGGGCCGATTTGATGGCGTTTACCGTCTCCGCCAGCCGTCCTTCCCGGCAGCAGACCTCGAGCTTGATCTCCTCCGCCTGGGACAGCTCCCCCGCCCGGCCGTCATAGGGGCAAGTACCCTCCAGAGGCCGCCAGCAGCTGTTCACCCGGCTCCAGGACAGGCAGCGGTCATAATTGCCGATATGGCCCGCGTCCACGGACCAGAGGGCCTCCCGCACCGCCCCGAAATGGCTCTCCGGGAGGAAGATCTCCAGTTTATAGATCCGTTCACTCATGGCGCTCCTCCAGATTCTCCCAGAACTCCCGGGCCCCCACCGACGGCAGCCAGCGGCGGCAGTCGCCGCCCCGGCCCTCCTCGAACTGGCAGGCGTCTGCGTAGTCGCACCAGCGGCAGGCGTTTTTCTCCGGCCCCCGCCAGAAGGGGTCGGCGGAGATGTCCCCCCGGGCCAGCTCCCGGCAGATCTCCTCCAGCACCTTCTGGATGTGGCGGCCCAGCTTGCCCAGCTGCTCCGCCGTGGCCAGCGCCTCCCCGGAGATGGCTCCGGTGGATCTGGACACCTTCAGGGGCAGGAAGCGGTAACCGCCCTCCCCGGCGGGCTCCATGGCGTCCAGCACGGCGGGATCGTCCAGCACTAGGCCGCTGCGCCGCAGTTCCTTGTCCAGCGTCTTCCGCCAGGCCTCGTCGCTCATGAGGCGGCTGCCCCGGACCACCGCATTCCGGGCGGGGAGGTAGAGCACGCCGGCCCCCTCCACGGGCAGGCCGTAGAGGCTCTCCCCCTTGCCCTCCAGGGTGAACAGGTACAGGAGCATCTGAAGCCCCAGGCCGTTCCACACTTCGGTGAGGTCGAAGGACTTTCTGCCCGTCTTATAGTCCACCACCCGCAGGTACAGCCGCCCGTCGTGGACCCAGCCGTCCACCCGGTCCACAAATCCGGTGACGCTGATGGTCACATCGTCCACCGTCAGCTCCACGGGGGGCAGGTCCTCCTTCCGGCCAAAGCCCAATTCGAAGGAGATGGGCTTGAACTGGGAGTTCAGCAGTTCTTCCGCCACATTGTCCACCACCGCCTGAACAGACCGGAGCAGACGTCGGAACAGGTAGCGGAACCGGTCGGACTGGCCCTCCAGTCCCCCCAGCTCCTCGGCCACATAGCGGTCCACCGCCTCCTGGGTCAGCTGCCGCAGCCGCTTTTTCCGGTCCTCCAGCACCGTCCCCTCCATGCCGGGCAGGGCGGTCTGACGGAACATCTCATCCTGGAGCACGTGCTCCAACACATAGTGGACAAAGGTCCCGTACTCAGGGGCTGTAAAGCCGGCAGGCTTGCGGGGTTCCGCCTTTAATCCGTAGCGCATGAAGTAGGAGAAGTGACAGGATTTATACTTGTCCATCCGGGAGGCGGACATGGGGACCCGCTTTCCATACAGTCGGTCCACCGCGGGCCGGGACAGGCTCCCCCGTTCCCACCGGGCCGCCCGGAGCAGACGCTCCACCTGGGGAGCGTACTGGGGTAGACCCTCCAGAGCCTGACGGGCAGCCGGGTCCCGCCCCGCCTGCTCCAAAGCGGGCAAGGGGGCTTCCAGGCGGAAAGAGCCGTTTAATTCTTCCTCTCTGACCCATTTTAAATCGGAAAACAGCAGCTTGAGCCGCTCCGCCAGAAAGCTGGGGCGGCGCTCCTCGCCCCCCGCCCCCTGGGCGGGCCATGACACCAGCAGCTTTTGGCTGGGCCGGGCGCAGGTGAGGTACACCGTGGTCATCTCCCGGTAGAGCAGCTCCCGGGTGGAGCCGTTCAGCTCCAGGCCGTAGGCGGCCAGCAGAGAGCGGTCATCGTCAGACAGCAGCCCGGCGGAGGCCCCCACCTGGGGGATGGACGCGTCATCCGCCCCCAGGAGGATCAGGGCCTTGACCCGGTGCCCGGTCTGGCGGGTGGTCTCCCCCGCCGTCACCCGGTCCAGGGAGACGGGGATGGTGCCCACGTCATACTGGGACAGCACCAGCCGGAACAGCAGGGCGAACTCCTCCAGTTCCATGGGCGTGTCCCCCAGCAGCGCGGCGCACTGTTCCAGACCCGCGCATAAGATCTCCCACAGCTGGCGGTACTCGTCGGCCAGGGCGGGCTGTCCCCGCCGGGACAGCTCCTCCACCCGCCGGGACAGCCGGTCAGGTAGGCCGATGGTTTCCATAAAGCTGTAAAGTGTTTCCGCCTGACCCTTCCCGGTTTTCATAGGATTTTTCCGCAGGAGCTCCAGCGGCTCCGCCACCTGGCGGCGGGCCCGGTCCAGGCGCGCCAGCAGCGCCCTGTCCTCCTCCTCCAGGGGGAATCCATAGCCCCTGGGGTGCCAGGTCCAGGGTTTGGCCTGGGTCCAGCGGCTGCCCCGGATGTCCCATTTCAGCACATAGTTTTCCAGCAGGTCCCGGTCCTCCTCCGGCAGGTCGGTCAGGCCGGTCTTCAAGTAACGAAACACATCATCATAGGTGTAGCCCCCCGCCACCGTGTCCAGGGCGGCGGTGACCAGGGCCAGCACCGGCTTTTCCAAGATGTCGGTCATCACAGAGGAGAATACCGGCACCCCGTACCGGGGGAACACCGACTCCACCAGGTCCCGGTAGGCCCCGTAGTTCCGGGCGGCCACCCCAATATCCCGGAAACGCAGCCCCTCCTCCCGGACCTGGCGGAGGATGCGGGACGCCGCCCACTCCACCTCAGACCGGGGACCCAGAGCCCGGAACAGCTCCACCGCTCCCTCCGCCGGGACCGGCTCTGTGTTCCGGTGGGCAAAGAGGTTTTCTTCCAGAAATTTCAGCGGCTCCGCCTTTCCGGGGCAATTACTGACAAGGTGTTCCACCTCACAGGAAACTCCCGATTTTTGCGCCAGCTGGATGAGCCATGCCGCCGTCTTTCTGGCTGGCGAGAAAATGCCAGTGCCCCCCTCGTCTTCCTCCAGATGGTCGCAGGTCAGGGTGACGGTCACCGTCTCAGCCTGGACCAGCAGGCGGCGCAGCACCTCCCCCTGCTGGGGGGTAAAGTCCGTGAAGCCGTCCAGCCACAGGTCCTTCCCCTTGGCCCAGGGGCATCCCTCCAGCCTCTCCGCCGCCCGGGTCAGCCGGTCCCGGGGGTCCAGGGCGATGTGGGCGGTGAGGGCGTCGTAGGCCCCGCAGATGAGCCCCAGGTCCCGCAGCTTGTCTCCCTCAGGGCCACCCGCCTCCTGTCCGGCGGTGATGAGGGCCTCGGGGGGCACGCAGCAGCTTTTCAGCTCGTCCACCGTGGCCAGCAGGGACTGGAGAAACGCGGGCCGCCGGGAGGGCCGGGCATACACCATCAGCGCTCCGGACACCGACTTGACGGCGCTGTACATCAGCAGCAGCCGTCCGCCTCCGTCCAGCTCCTCCGTTCCCAGCCCTCCGGCCTGCTGGAACACCCGGTTGGCCAGACGGCTGAAGGACAGGACCTCGGCGTACAGGGAGACTTCGCTTCCCCCCGCCCTGCACAGGGCCCGCTCCGCCTCGTGGGACTGCTGCTCGGGCACCATGAGCACCTGGGGCCGCTCCCGCCCCGCCTTGCACAGGCGGTCCAGCACCGCGGTGGTTTTCCCCGACCCGGCCCGTCCCAGGATCAGTTTCAGCATCTGTCTCCCCCCTTTGTGGAAAAATCAGGATCTCCGCGCCGCAGGCGCAGGTTTCACCAGACGTTCCGCCGCTGGGCGGCGGTTCATTAAGAGAAATTATTGTACCATATTTCGCCCGCCAAAAAAAGAGCCGGGAAAAAAATGTTGTCTTCGTACAGAAAAATATGGCCGCACCCGGAATGGGCGCGGCCATATGGTCTGTCAGTTGGGGTTGACGGTGTAGTTGGGGGCTTCCTTGGTGATATAGATGTCGTGGGGGTGAGACTCCCGGAGGCCGGCGGCAGTGATCTGCATAAACTGGGCCTTGCTCTGGAGCTCCTCCACCGTGTGGCAGCCGGTATAGCCCATGCCGGACTTCAGGCCGCCCATGAGCTGGTACACGGTCTCGCTGGCCAGTCCCTTGTAGGGCACACGGCCTTCCACGCCTTCGGGGACCAGCTTCTTGTTGTTCTCCTGGAAGTAGCGGTCCTTGGAGCCCTTGTTCATGGCGGCCAGGGAACCCATGCCGCGGTAGACCTTGAACTGACGGCCCTGGAACACCTCGGTGTCGCCGGGGGACTCCTCACAGCCGGCCAGCAGGGAGCCCAGCATGACCACGCTGGCGCCCGCGGCCAGAGCCTTGGCGATGTCGCCGGAGTACTTGATGCCGCCGTCGGCGATGATGGGGATGTCGTACTTGGCGGCCACGCAGGCGGCGTCATACACGGCGGTGATCTGGGGCACGCCGATACCGGCCACCACGCGGGTGGTGCAGATGGAGCCGGGTCCGATACCGATCTTGACGCAGTCGGCGCCCGCCTCGATCAGGGCCTTGGTGCCCTCGGCGGTGGCCACGTTGCCGGCGATCAGCTGCACGTCAGGGTACAGGGACTTGATGCGCTTGACGCAGTTCAGGATATTCTGGGAGTGGCCGTGGGCGGAATCCAGAGCCAGCACGTCGGCGCCGGCCTCCACCAGAGCCGCCACGCGGTCCAGCACGTCGGAGGTGACGCCGATGGCGGCGCCCACCAGCAGGCGGCCCTTCTCGTCACGGGCGGAGTTGGGGTAGACCTCAGCCTTCTCGATGTCCTTGATGGTGATCAGGCCCTTCAGGCGGAACTCCTCATCCACGATGGGTAGCTTCTCGATCTTGTGCCGGCGGAGGATCTCCCGGGCCTCGGCAAGGGTGGTGCCCTCGGGGGCGGTGACCAGGTTCTCCTTGGTCATCACATTGTCGATGAGCTGGTTCATATCGGTCTCGAACTTCATATCACGGTTGGTGATGATGCCGATCAGCTTGCCGTTGTCACAGATGGGCACGCCGGAGATCCGGAACTTGGCCATCAGCTCGTCGGCCTCCGCCAGGGTGTGGCCCGGGCCCAGCCAGAAGGGGTTGGTGATAACGCCGTTCTCGCTGCGCTTCACCATGTCCACCTGCTCCGCCTGCTGGCTGATGGACATATTCTTATGGATGATGCCAAGACCACCCTCACGGGCGATGGCGATGGCCATGCGGTACTCGGTCACGGTATCCATGGCGGCGCTGACAAGGGGAATGTTCAGATGGACCTTGCGGGTCAGGCGGGTGCGCAGATCGATGTCGGCAGGGAGCACATCGCTGGCTGCGGGGATCAGCAGCACGTCATCGAAGGTGAGCCCCTGCTTGACAAACTTCTGGGCGGCGTCCTGATTGACCATACACTACAACTCCTTTTCTTTCTCCCCGGCGGGCCGGGGCTTCTCTTTAGACTTCTGTAAGGATATTAGGCATATTTTAACTCCCCCGTCCGGGGTTGTCAAGGAAGCACTTTGCCAAAAAACATGGCCGCTTCAAAACGGGATTTGCCGCTCTCGTCGATTCCACGGACATAGGTCTCCTCCGGTTCCTCCGCCGCCTCCATGACGATCAGGTCCCCGGGGCGGCACTCGGCCAGGTAGCCGATCTGCATCGTGGACAAAAACCGGTCCTCGGGCAGCTTCTCCAGCCCCACGGCGTCACAGGCGAAATCGGCGTACCGGGTGTTGTTCACATGGCCGTTGATGTCGGTGTCACTGTACCGCATGAGGCGGCGCTCCACCTCCCGCAGCTTCTCCGGGCAGCGCAGCTTACTGAGGGTGCGGGTCTTGCACAGCTCCCCGCCTCCGGTGCCCGCCAGCTCCTGGATAGCGGACAGGCGCATCAGCTTGTGGCTCTCCACATGGGCCAGCACCCAGCCAGACACCGACTCCCCCACCGGAACGCCGTCCGCCAGAATGTCATAGTCCCGGTACATCATGGCGGCCTTGCCGCCCCGATGCCAGGTGCGGATGGTGATGTCCTCCTCCCACCGCAGGGGGCGGTCCAGATGGTACCAGGACCGGGCCAGCATCCAGAAGGCCCCGTATTTCTCGATCAGAGTTTCCCGGGAAAAGCCCCCGTCCTCCGCCGCCAGGGTGGCGGCGATCTGGAGGTGGTTCAGGAGCGCCGAAGCCTTACAGATCCCCCTGCCGTCCACGTCCATGCCGGCCAGGCGGACCTTGTGTTCGTAATACATGCTCATTCCTTCTCTTTTCCCCGGATCAGCAGGTTGGTCTTGCAGCAGATGTCGTCGATGTCGTCCGCCGTGGCGGCAGGGACGCGCATCTGGGCCCCGCACTCGGCGCAGATCAGGTCCACGGAGCTGTAATTCACCTGGAAGGTCCAGTTCCTGCTGCCGCAGGCGCAGGAGATGCCCCCCCGCTGGGCGATGTCCTTGATCTCAGACAGCACCTCGTGCATGACGATCTCGTCCAGGAAGGCGCCCTTCTCCTGGGCGTCCTCCTCCAGCTTGTCCACCGCCTGCTCCAAGCGGGCGGTGGCGGCGTAGACGGGGCCCTCCTCCCCCACATAGCAGCAGTCTAGCCCGGAGGCGGCGCAGGAGAAGGCCAGGGCCTTCTCCCGGATAAAGGCGTGGGAGGGGCAGGACACCGTATGCTCCCGGCCGCAGAACAGACAGGGCACCGTCAGCTGGACCCGGTTTGGCATGAAGTCCACCGTCAGCTCCGACTTGCCGCATGGGCACTTGATGTGGTTGGTGGAGGCGGCCAGGGAAAACAGGTCCCGCTCCACGATCACCGACTGGCGGCAGTGGGGGCAGATGTAGGATAAAAAGCGTTTTTTCTCATGTTCCATCAAATGGGTTCTCCTTTGTGTCAATGACGGGCCTTGCCGGGGCCGCCGGAATGAAGGCCCGCGGCCCCGCCATTCTCATTTCTTCCGGAAACTCTTGCTGCCGCCCTTGTGGAAGGGGGGCTTGTTCTGGTCAGGCTTCCGCTCGACGTCCGCCTTGTTCTTCTCAAAGGCGTCGATGATCTTGCCCACCAGCCGGTGGCGGACCACGTCGGCCCCGGACAGGCGGATGACCTTGATGTCCTCGATACCTTCCAAAATCTGGGCGCACCGCTCCAGGCCCGAATCCTCGGGGGAGGGCAGGTCGATCTGGGTCACGTCGCCGGTGAGCACCATTTTGGAGCCCTCGCCCAGACGGGTCAGGATCATCAGGTGCTGGGCGAGGGACATATTCTGACACTCGTCGCACAGCAGGAACATGGATTTCAGGGTCCGGCCCCGCATATAGGCCAGGGGCGCGATCTCGATGATCCGCTTTTCCATATAGCTCTGCACCGTCTCCGGGCCCAGCATCTCGTCCAGGGCGTCGTACAGGGGGCGCAGGTAGGGGTCCACCTTATTCTGCAGGTCCCCGGGGAGGAAGCCCAGCTTCTCCCCCGCCTCCACCGCCGGACGGCACATGACGATCTTGTTCACCTTTTTGTCCTTCAGGGCCCGGACGGCCTCGGCCACCGCCAGATAGGTCTTGCCGGTACCGGCGGGACCGATGGAGATGGTGACAGTGTTCTCCTCGATGGCCTTGATATACTTCCGCTGTCCCAGGGTGCGGCACTTCACCGGGGCGCCGCTGTAGGTATAGGCCACCACGTCCTTCATGGCGGTGACAGTCTCCTCCGCCCGGCCCTGACGCACCGACTCCAGAGCCCGCACTACGGCGAACTCGTCGATTTTTTCCCCGATGCCCCGCATTTTGTTCAGCATCCCCAGGGTCTGGACCGCCAGGCGCAGATTTCCCTCGTCCCCGCCGGAGACCTCCACGTCCCCGTCCCGGGTGATGAGCTTGACCCCCAGCTCCCGTTCCAGGATCTTCAAATTGGTGTCACTGATGCCAAACAGGTCCTGCATGGTCAGGACATCCAGTTCAATCTTCTCTGAAGCCAACAGTTTTGTCCTCGCTTCCGTGTGGTATTTTTTCTAGTATATGCTTTTTTTCTTCTTATTTCAATATGGAAATTCGCGCGGTCCCGGCGGACTTCCGGCCCCGCCCTGCCGCGCAGGCGGCCCATGTCCGTGCGCAGGGCGGCGCGCCTCTATGGGTTCTCCCCATCCTCCCCGGGGGCGGGTGCCTGGGGCAGGAGGGTGGTACCCGGCACCTCCCTGCCGATCTCCTCCCGGCACTCCGCTGTCAAGGTCACCTGGAGCCGGCCCTCCGCCACCCGGGCGGAGTAATCCACAGACGTGACGGTACCGTCCTCCCCCACCAGCTCCTCCAGCCGCTCCAGCAGCCGGCCCTCCAGCAGGCTCTGGGCCGCCTCCAGGTCCACCTCCGCCGTCCGGGTGGTGTAGGCCCGCCGGGTCTCCCGCTCCAGGGAGAGGGGCAGCGTCACGCCGCCCGGCAGGACCGCCTGCCAGGTTTCGGCCCTCTGCTCCCACCCCGGTTCCGCCGCTCCGCCGCCCCACAGGGTCCACCGCCGCCCCATCCACTCCAGGGTCCAGCCGCGGCGGCTCTCCCCCGTGTACTCCTTCACCTCCGCCTGGAGGGGAATGGCCGCCGTCAGGGTCCGCCAGGTCCTGGCCCACACCCGGCCCCGGGCATGGGTCTGGTAGTAGCGGGTGGGCTGGTCGCTGTACTGGGGCGGCTCCATGGTCACCGTCCCCGAGATCAGCGTCTCCCCCGCCAGCACCGTATCCCCCTCCCGCACCACCGCGTCTCCCAGCTCCGCCTCCACCTGGGTGATGATGCCGTCGGCCTCGGCCACAATGTCGTAGTACCCCGTCTCGTCTATCCGCTTGGGGGCCGGGATGCGCTCCCGGACAATGACCTCCAGCCGGGTACCGTGGAGGTTGATGCCCATCCAGGACAGCTCCTCCAGCCCCAGCAGCGCCTCCTGGGCCACCTGCTGCCGCTCGATGGAGGGGCCGTAGACCCCCGGCTTCACCCCCAGCTGGCGCAGCTGGGTCAGGATCACGGCGGTGGGCACCCGCTCATTCCCCGTCACCTCGATGGTCAGCACAAACCGGGACAGCACCGCCACGGCGCACAGGGACAGGGTCAGCCCCACCAGAAAGGCATACCGCTTCCGAAACCGGAGGAGAAAATCGGGCAGGCCCCGGCTCCCCTCCACTTGTACCTGACAGTCCACCCGCTCCGCCAGGCTCCGCAGCAGGGCCAGGGTCCGGCGGCGGGTGGTCAGCCGCAGGGTATTCATGTCCAGCCAGGTCACCGCCCAGAAGTCGATCCCCTCCTGGGCGCACAGGTTGATCAGCCGCTCGGGAAAGGGACCGGTGACGGTCAGGGCCACCATCCCCCGGAGGAAGTTCATCAGACGCTTCATGGTCCGCCCTCCTCAGCCCAGCTGGATCTGGCTGATCCGCCCCGTGATCAGCAGCTCCATCCCGGTCATGGCCCGCAGCTCCAGGTCACGGCCCGTGATCTTCACCACAAAGGCCCCGCCGCTGACGTGGATCTCCTCGGTGCCGTAGGCCAGGATGCCCTTGTGGTTCTCCATGCGCAGCTCCCCGTCCCCCACCAGCTCCAGCCGGGGCAAATTGGTGATGGCGTCGGCGGGCAGGTCCAGCAGCTCCGCCGTCCGCTCCAGCAGCCCGGGCCGGCGGGGTCTTTTCTCTCCCATGAAAAAATCACCTCTCCCCTATTTGTATGAAGGGGAGGGGCGAAACTTGTTTGGATTTTATCCGCCGCCGTCCAGGCGGCTGTATTGATGCTTATAGACCGGCTCCCTGCCCCGGACCAGGGGGCCGTGGTATTCGTAGTAGTTGTAGATGGGATTCAAAAAGGAATCGTCCACCTCCACCAGGGTCTGGCCCCGGTACTCCAGCACCCGTTCCCCGCCGCTGTACCCAAACGCCAGAAGAATCACCCCATACACCAAGGCGCAGTGGAGCACCAGCCCGGCGCTCAGGAGGGTCAGGCCCTTTGCCGTCCACCGGAGGACGGGGGCCACCTCGGGCATCTTGAGGGGCAAAAAGCAGCACAGGGTAAACAGGACGCCCAGGGCCCCGCTGACCAGAAGGACCGTGCAGCAAAGTCCTGCGGGCAGGTTGCGCCAGGTTAGGCCGAACATCCCCAGCAGCAGTTTTCCGCCGAGAAACAGGATCAATATGGGGACGAACACACAGGCCGTCCGGGCCAGACGCCGCCTGTCCTTGCCCCGGCAGAGGAGGAGACAGCCTGCCCCCACCAGGGCCAGCAGGACCGTTCCCGCCAGAGCGGCGGGCAGGACCAGGTCACTCCACGTCCATTCCATTGGCCCCCTCCTCTCTCAGCGACACCCTTCCGTCCTCCCTCAGGGTCATCCAGATGGGCCGGCCCCGGTAATTTCCCGACGCCCGGCCCAAGGTGCGCCCGTTTTCCCCGGACAGGGTAATGGTAAACCGCCCTGTCTCCTCCTCCAGCGGGAAGCTCAGGGCGTCTCCCCGCTCCATCAGGGCACGGCCCCCGGCGTCCTGCACCCCCATGGTCCGGTCCCCCCAATCCACCGAGACGGCGTAGACCGCCTCCCGGCTGTCGTTGACCACCAGCAGGCCGCAGGGCTCCTCACCGCCGCTGCCCGGCAGCCAGAACCGTGTCAGTGCGCAGCCGGACGATCCCAGGAGCCACAGGCAAAGCGCCGCCGCTCCAAAACACGTTTTCAGACATTTCATTTCTTCTCCTCCCCATCCGGCACAAACTCCAGAATGTCCCCCGGCTGGCAGTCCAGGGCGGCGCAGATGGCCTCCAGGGTGGAGAAGCGGATGGCCCGGGCCTTATTGTTTTTCAGGATGGACAGGTTGGCCATGGTGATGTCCACCTTCTGGGCCAGCTCCCCCAGGGACATCTTCCGCTTGGCCATCATCACATCCAGATTGACAACGATCCTCATGGTCCCGCCCCCTCAGATGGTCAGATCCTGATCCTCTTTCAGCTCCGCCGCCTGACGGAACAGGGCGGACATGACCAGGAACAGCAGCCCCGCCATGAAAAAGGCCGGGACAAACAGCGTGTTATAGGTAAACAGCGGCGCCGCGTTTCTCTCCATCCACAGCCAGAGTATCAGACGAACCAGAGCCGCGCCCGAGATCAGCCAACAGCAAATGGCGGCCCCCTTGAGCGCCTTGGCGTTGGCAAGCTGGAAGGGCTCTCCCGCCAGAATAGTGTCCAGCACCTTCTTGGCCTGCCACAGGATCAGTGCGGTGCAGACACCGCACAGCCAGTAGAACAGGGTCAGCAGCGAGGTATACGCCCCCCGCCAGACGGCAGCCCAGGAGGTCAGGAAAACGACAGCCATGGGAAAATGCGCTTCGTTGCCTTGTCCCAGCCACATTGCCACTTCCTCTTTCATGGCCTGGACCAGCAGATCGGGGCCGCCGTCTGACACATAGGCTACGATCCCGGGGACCAGCAGCAGGCAGAACAGATTCAGGACCAGCACGGCGGTGACCAGCAGCTTCAACACCCTGGCCAGACGCTGGACAGCGGTTTCTTCCATGGAAATCTCCTCCTTTTTGTGTGCCAATCCTATCACGTCAGAACCTGTTTGTCAATATATTTTTATTGTTTTTCGATAAATTCATGAGTAACACAAGGCCCGGGCGGCCGCGCCCGGGCCAATGTCCCCTATCTGCTCTGTCTCTGGTGGTTTTCCTGCTTTTGGGCGTACATCTCCCGGTCCGCCCGGAGGTAGACCTGCTCCATGGAGCTGTCACCCGGTTCAAAGACGGCGCAGCCCACCGCCAGGGACAGGTCCGCGTTCCAATCGGGCTGCCGGCGGAGGAATTCCTCGCTGGCCGAAGCCCCCCAATCCCGCAGCGTCTCCAGGGTCATGTCCCGGGCCAGCAGGGCAAACTCATCGCCGCCGATCCGGTAGACCGCGCTCCCTTTGGGCGCCAGGTCCCGGATCACGGCCGAGACACAGCGCAGATACTCGTCTCCCGACTGGTGGCCCAGGTGGTCGTTGACCCATTTCAGATGGTCCAGGTCCATCAGGCACATCCCCATCCCCTGCTGACGGCGTCTGGTGTCCAGATTGTTGATGTCCACCTCATAGGCGTTCCGGCTTTTCAGCCCGGTGAGCCAGTCGGTGTTGGCCAGATCCTGAAACGTGGGGTTGGAGACACGGCGGAACAGGGCCGCCGCGCACAGGGCCGTCAGAAGGCAGACCACCAGGGCGATCATCGGCGTGAGGACCCGCAGCCAGAAATAGGTATCGTACTGGGACTCCGCGGAAAATTCCACCCCCACGGCGCCGATCACGCCGTTCTCCCCCTGGAAGGGTACATAGGCCACAAAGACCTTGCCCCACTGGGTATCTTTGATATGCTCCGGCCAGACCGCCTCGCCCTCCAGCGCCCGCTCCAGCTCGGCGGCGATCTCCGGCTCGACCGGGTCGCCGGGACGGCGAAACGCCTCCTCACCGGGGTCCATGCCGTCCACCACGTAGATCAGCTGTCCGTCCTCCGTCCGTTTGGCCGTGTACAGGTACTCCACACCGGTGGCCACCTTGATCTTATAGAACAAGTCATGGGTCTGTTGGTAGAGCTCAGAGTCCATATCCCCCGCTTCACTGATCCCGGTAAAGGTTTCCTCCTCCAAAAACTGTTCCGCGTAGCTGTGGATGGACTGGACCCGGGACGCCAGACTCCCGGTGATATTGTGATAGGTCAGATGGTAGGACATAAAAAAGGTGATCAGGCAGGACAGGACCGCCATGGCCCCGGCAAAGATCGAGACCTGAACATCCACCCGTCCAATGGGATGAAACACGGACATGGAATTTGCCTTCCTCTCCTGCTTCTTCACGGATACGCCTCCCCTATGTGTCGTATTTCTCCTTGATTTGCGTCTTTTCATGGAATATGTAACTTTAGTATAGCACAGGTCTCCGGAAAACGGAACCTCTTTTCTGCTTTTTATCCAGCCGAAAATCCGGTCAGGCCTCCGCTTTTCCGGGCCGCGCCTGGTCCCGCTCCAGAGCGGCGGCCCAGCCCTTCAATTCCTTCCGGTACCCCCGCCACTCCGGCATCAGGCGGTCCATCTGGGCATAGAACCCGGGGCCGTGGTCGTGGTGGAGGAAATGGACCAGCTCATGGAGGGCCACATAGTCCCGCAGATGTTCGGGACACCGGGCCAGGGCGGTGTTCAGAGTGATGTATCCCTGCCGCCAGTGGCAGTTGCCCCATTGGCTACGCATGGCCCGCAGCTTCAGCTCGGGCATGGCCACCCCCAGGGGGGCCACCAGAGGATACACCCGTGCCAGGGCCTGGGACAGCAGCGCGCCGCACGCCTCTCGGGAGGGGAGGGGCGGCAGCTCCGGGGCCTGCTCCCGCCGGACCAGGTGCTCCGTGATCCAGCGCCACTTCTCCTCCACCATTTTGTCGGCCCGTCCGGCGGAACAGGTATACGGGACGGACAGGATCACCCCGTCTCCCCCGCAGATGCGCAGATTCAGGTTTTTCACCCGCTTCCGGACCAGCCGGTATGTGATGGGACCGCCCGGGGTCTCCACCGTCCGCTCCTCCTCCGCGGGCCTCCGCCCCACAGGATACCGGCTCACCATCTGTTGACCACCTTTTCCGCAAACCCTGTCAGGTCCCGGAACTCCAGCACCCGGCCGCTATCCAGCACCGCCCGCCCGGTGAACCGGCCGAAGACCTGGTGCTGGTCCGACTTGAGAAGTTTCCAATCGGTCCGGTCCGCCCGGTCCAAAACGGGGACAAACGCCATCTCCAGCCGCCCGTTGTCACTGGTGAAGGTCCAGGGGGACATCCAGTCCTCCCGGCCCGGTTTTCCGGGGATGTGGAACTTTACGTGGGACAGCTTGTGGACCTTTCCCCCGAAGATCAGGGCGTTTTCCGTGGCGGCGGAGCCGTTTCCGAAGCCATAGCCCAGGTTGAACCCGAAGGGCTCCCCCTCCGCCAGACCGGAGGCGGAGCTCCAATACCAGGTGTTCCGGTAGGTCCACACCCCCCTGCCCCAGTCCAGCACGGCGAAGGAGTCGGCAGGGTCGAAGCGGTAGGTCTCCTCCCCCAGCTCCACCGTCCCGGAGGCCCGCAGGCAGTTGACCTTCCGGTTGTAATAGAAGTGTCCCGGCTTGTCAAAGGGGGTACAGGTCACAACAGACTCCTCCGGCTGGTCAAAGAGGGTCACGCTGCCCTGGATGGTCTTCCCCTCCCAGAAATCCTCCATCCGGAACACCAGCTGCCGGGCCGGACCCAAGTTTTCTCCGTCCGTATGCAGGAAGGTCAGTCCGTAACCCTTCCCGGCGCTGGCCGTCACCCCCCGGTCGGCGGAGGCGGGCAGTCCGGTGTGGCCAAGGGGCAGGGGCCGCACGGGGCTCCTGGTCACCTGCCGCCCCGACGCAAAATCCAGCAGGGAGACAGAGTCCAGCCCCATATAGCCGTTGTCCGCCACCGTCAGGGCCAGGGCAAACCGGCTGTTGGACACCAGATAGTAGTCCCACTCCTTGCGCCGCAGGGCGGACGCCTGGACGGCGTTCCGGTCATAGACGGGATAGGGCCTTCTGGCCCAGCCCGCCTGGGTCAGCTCCCCCTTTTCGTTCAGCAGGGGGATGGGCTGTGTGATCTCATGCTGCCACACAGGGCGTCACCTCATTTCATCATTTGCAGGAGTATTATACCTGGTTTTCCCCCGCGGGGCAATTCTTTTTCCGGGACAGGCAAAGCAGAGGTCCCCTGCTCATATACTGAATCCCGCCCTCTTTGGGGAGAGGCGCGTTCTGTTTCAGTCTGTAAGGAGGTACCGCCGTGGTCCGTCTTTTGAGAAAGCAAACATACCGGGACCTGTGTCTGGGCGTTGGGCTGCTTCTGGCCGCCGCCTCTCTGGTGGTCTGGCCCCGGCAGGCCATGGCCGCCATGAAAGACGGCCTGAGCCTGTGCGGCAATGTGATCGTCCCCTCCCTGTTCCCCTTCTTCGTGCTCTCCTCCCTGGTGGTGGAGCTGGGTATGTCCCGGTATCTGGGCAGAGTGCTGGAGCCGGTGATGGCCCCCCTGTTCCGGGTCAACGGCTCCTGCGCCGCCGCCCTGGCCCTGGGCCTTGTGGGCGGGTATCCCGTGGGCGCCCGGACCGCCATCCACCTGTACCAGAACGGCCAGTGCACCAGGACGGAGGCGGAACGGCTGCTGGCCTTCTGCAACAACTGCGGCCCGGCCTTCATTCTCGGCGTAGTGGGAGCCGGCGTCTTCGGCAGCGGACGGGTGGGGCTGGTCCTCTATCTGTGCCATCTGGCCGCCTCCATGCTGGTGGGGCTGATTTTCCGCTTCTACCGCCCCGGAGAAGGGCCCCGGCGGCGGGAAAACGGCCGGGTCCAGTTCCAGAGCGTCAGCGTCCCCGCCGCCTTTACCGGTTCGGTCACCGGCGCCCTCCAGTCCACCCTGAACATCTGCGCCTTCATTCTTTTTTTCACCGTGGCCATCCGGATGCTCACCCTATCCGGGCTGCTCACCGCTCTGGCCCGGCTGCTTTCCGCCCTGTTCTCCCCCCTGGGGCTGGACCAGACGTGGGCGGAGCGGCTGCTCACCGGACTGCTGGAGGTGTCCTCGGGGGTGTCCTCCCTCACCGCCGGCTCCTTCACCGGGCGGCTGTCCATGGCGGCCTTCATGCTGGGCTGGGCGGGGGTCTCCGTCCACTGCCAGGTCATGGCTTTTCTGGGGGACAGCGGCCTGTCCCTGGGGACGTATCTGGCGGGCAAGTCCCTTCACGGCCTATTCTCCGCCCTCCTGATCGCCGCGCTGACCCGGCTGCTGCCCATGGACGCCCCCGCCTCCGCCTACCTGGCGGAACAGACCGAGGCTATCGCCGGTCTGGATTTCCACCGTGCCCTGACCATCTCGGCGGCCGCGGCCTGGACGGTTTGGCTGCTCTTTCTTCTGCTGTCCGCCTGGGTGGTGGGAAAAAGCCGCAGAAAACGCAGATCCGCGGGCTGACCTTCCGAATCGGGCTTGAAGATCGGGCCGTCAGGCATTATAATAGGGACAGCAACAGAAAGGGAGAGTGCCCTATGAATCTGTTCCAGAAGAAGATCGAGCCCCGCTGTACCTACTGCGCCCACGGGCGGACCATGGGCGAGGACCAGGTGGTATGCCCCAAGAAGGGAGTCATGGCCGCGGGATCCCACTGCCGTTCCTTCAAGTATGACCCGCTGAAGCGGGTGCCCCCCCGCCCCGCCAAGTTCCGCGGCGGTCTCAGCGGCGATGACTTCAAGCTGTGAGCTGGGTCCCCGCAACAACGTTTTGCCGCCGGGTCAGGTTCCGAAGGCCGGCCGGAGAGCCGGACCTTTTGCCGGTACACTCATATGGACGCATTCCGGGATGTTTCCCGGAGTGCGTTTTTTATTGCTCCAGCTTCTCCGCGCGGGCCTGAACGCAGCCTTACCTCTGCTTTTTTTATATTATCGCAGCTGCTGTCCCAAAAACAGGACTTCTGTCACGACCGGAGGCAGTTTTTTCTTTCGGGACCGGCGGGCGGCCACATGGGGCCGCCCCTACAGTGGGATGGCCGGTCTGTGCACAGGCATGCGTCACCATGCCGCCTACAGGGCATATTCTCCGCAGTGCGGCCCGATGAGGGCATCGGGCCCTACGGAGAAAGATTCGTCCTGAGCTTTTGCCCAGGGCGCAGAGTTCCCGGCGCTCCAAAACCGCCGCCAAAGCAACCGTTGTTTCGCCACCGTATCAAAAAAGCGGCGCCCCGCACGGATCTGTGCGGGGCGCCGACTCCTATGACAGCGCTTACTGCTTGTTCTTGATGTACTCGTCGATGGACTTGGCGGCCTGCTTGCCGGCGCCCATGGCCAGAATGACGGTGGCGGCGCCGGTGGCGGCGTCACCGCCGGCAAAGATGCCGGGGACGGAGGTGGCGCCGGTCTCGTCGGCGGCCACGCAGCCCTTGCGGGTCTCCTCCAGGCCGGGGGTGCCGTTATAGCTCATCTTGTTGGCCTGGGTGCCCAGAGCCATGATGACGGCGTCCACCTCGGTCTTGAACTCGCTGCCCTCGATGACCACGGGGCGGCGGCGGCCGGAGGCGTCAGGCTCGCCCAGCTCCATCTTCACGCAGGTGATGGACTGGACGTGGTTCTTCTCATCCCCCTCGATGGAGATGGGGTTGGTGAGCAGGTCGAAGATGATGCCCTCCTCCTTGGCGTGATGGACCTCCTCGGCACGGGCGGGGAGCTCCGCCTCGGAGCGGCGGTAGACGATATGGACCTCGGCGCCCAGGCGCTTGGCGCAGCGGGCAGCGTCCATGGCCACGTTGCCGCCGCCCACCACGGCCACCTTCTTGTTGTGGAGGATGGGGGTCTCGGCGTCTTCCTTATAGGCCTTCATCAGGTTGATGCGGGTCAGGTACTCGTTGGCGGAGTACACGCCCACCAGGGACTCGCCGGGGATCTTCATGAACATGGGCAGGCCGGCGCCGGAGCCGATGAAGACGGCCTCGTAGCCCATCTCAAACAGCTCGGTGATGGTGAGCACCTTGCCGATGACCATGTTCAGCTGGATGTCCACGCCCATCTTCTCCAGGTTGGCAACCTCCCGGGCCACAATGGCCTTGGGGAGACGGAACTCAGGGATGCCGTAGCTCAGCACGCCGCCGGGGGTATGGAATGCCTCGAAGACGGAGACGGAGTAGCCCATACGGGCCAGCTCGCCGGCACAGGTCAGGCCGGCGGGGCCGGAGCCGATGACAGCCACCTTATGGCCGTTCTTGGGGGCGGTAGCCACATTGGCGATGCCGTTCTCAGCGGCCCAGTCGGCCACGAAGCGCTCCACACGGCCGATGGACACAGGCTCGCCCTTGACGCCCCGGACACACTTGCCCTCGCACTGGTTCTCCTGGGGGCAGACACGGCCGGAGATGGCGGGCAGGGCGTTGGCATTGGACAGGATCTCATAGGCGGCGGCGATGTCGCCCTCGGCCACCTTGGCCAGGAAATCGGGGATGGGGATGCCCACGGGGCAGCCGCTGACACAGGCGGGGTTCTTGCAGTGGATGCACCGCTGGGCCTCGTTCATGGCCTGCTCCAGGGTGTAGCCCAGGGCCACCTCTTTGAAATTGGCGTTGCGGACGTTGGGGTCCTGCTCCGGCATGGGAGTCTTGGTCATCTGCATGTTAGCCATTCATGGCACCTCCTCCCAGGCGGCAGAGATGCTTCTCTTTCGCCTTGGCTTCGTGTTCTTTATAAGTCGCGTTCCGGGCGATGACTTCGTCGAAGTCCACCTTGTGGCCGTCAAAGTCAGGGCCGTCCACGCAGGCGAATTTCACCTCGCCGCCCACGGTCAGCCGGCAGCAGCCGCACATGCCGGTGCCGTCGATCATGATGGGGTTCATGCTGACGGTGGTGGGGATGTTGTACTTCTCGGTGAGCTTGCAGGCGAACTTCATCATCATCAGGGGACCGATGGCAAACACGCGGTCAAACTTGACCCCGCTGTTGATCAGCTCCTCCAGCTTGCCGGTGACGAAGCCGTGGTAGCCGTAGGTGCCGTCGTCGGTACAGATGTGCAGGTCGGTGCAGGCGTGGGACATCTCCTCCTCCAGGATGATGATGTCCTTCGTCTTGAAGCCGCCGATCAGGTCCACCTGGTTGCCGGCCTCATGCAGGGCGCGGGCCACAGGCAGGGCGATGGCGCAGCCCAGTCCGCCGCCCAGGACGGCCACCCGTCCCAGATTTTCCACCTCGGTGGGGACGCCCAAGGGACCCACGAAGTCGTGGAGGCAGTCGCCCTCGTTCAGCTCGTCCAGAGCCAGAGTGCTGCCGCCGATCTTCTGGAAAATCACAGTGACCAGCTCATTCTCCGCGCTGGAGATGGTCAGAGGGATGCGCTCCCCCTCCTCATCCACACGCAGGATGATGAACTGGCCCGCTTTGGCCTTGGCGGCCACCAGCGGCGCGTACACGGAGATCTGTGAGATCTCCGGTGTCAGCGTCTTTTTCTTTACGATTTGATACTTCTTCACTGCTGATCCTCCTCTTACTTGTATTGCCGGCTTCCACCCCGGCGTCCCTTCTTATCCATTCCAATATCGAACGCGGACATGCCGCGCAGATCACGTGCTTACCGTCCGAACCGGCGGCGCCGGTACCCGCCTCCATAGCGGCGGCTGCGCTGCCGCCGGACCAGGGTCCGGACCGCCCAATATACCGCCAGCGCCACCAGGACCAGGACGGCCAGAGCGGCCAGAGTGGTCCAGTTGGGGTGCTTCAGCAGCTGAATGGGACTCCAGCTGCGGCTGACGGTCTTTCTGCCGTCCGTCCGGGCGTAATGAGCGGGCAGCCCCTCCGAACCGAAGGACTGGAGATAGGCCGCCAGGGCGTACCACTCCTTGATCTCGTTTCCGTTCTTATCCCGGAGGATACACGCGTCGAAATCGGTCACAGGACTCCCGTCGGCCATTTTGGGCTCCAGGGACAGCAGACCCAAGGACTTGCTTTTTACCGTGCCCAGCATCTGGGCGGAGTACATCCCGGTGACCACCCGGTAGAGCTGGTCGTTTTCAATCTCCGCCAGTCCGGACCCCGCAAACAGAGCTTCGCTCAGACGGGCCTCTGTCACCCGGTTGAAGAACATCCGGTGGGTATTGAAGGAGTAGGTCATCCCCGACATATACAGCTGTGCCTCGTGCATGATGGGAGTCACCGAGGCGTCCACCTCAGCGGCGGCCTTCAGTTCCTTCCCGGTGAGGTAGACCTCCACCAGGGGGAAGCCGGAGGCGCCGTCCTCTCCCATCCCCATGGACAGCACGTCGAAGGCCTGGGAGGCGGTGATCTCTCCCGCGTACAGGGGGGCGCGGAGCACGCCGTCGGCAGTGACGGCCACAGTATGCACACTAGGGGCGTCGGCCACCAGTTCCCGGGATGCCCACAAAAAGGCGTCAGCCACCAGCTCGCCCAGGGCGTTGCCCTCCTGGATGCCGGACTCCGGGGTCTTCAGGTCAAAGCCGCTGGTGGTCAGTACCTGGTCATAGCTGAGCCCGTAGCGGGCCAGATAGCTGCCGCTGACCTGGGATTTCCAGCCCTCCACCATGGCCGCCATCTCCGGGTCCTCCGGGACGGTCCCGTCAATGGGGATTAGCCGGTAGTCATCCAGGGTCTTGGTCCCGTCCGCACTCCAGGTCAGGGTGATGGACCCCAGGTTCTCACAAAAGGAGCCGGCGGAGACAATATAGGTGTCCCCCGCCACAATGGGCTCGGCGAGGGTGGTATGGGTATGTCCGGAGACGATGAGGTCGATGCCCTCCACTTTTTTGGCAAGCTGTTCGTCCTCGGACTTTTTTTCTTTTTCGTTGGTGCCGGAATGGGACAGGCAGATGATGAACTGGGCGCCCTGCTCCTTCAAATTGTCCACGCACCGCTGGGCGCTTTTCACCCGGTCCTCCAGAACAAAGCCCGAAGTGGGTGCGTAGTCGTGGGAGTCCTCTCCCATGATGCCAAAAATGCCGTAGGTGACGCCGCCCCGCTCCAGCAGGAGAGAGTCCTTCACTCCGTAGGCGGCCATGGCCCGCTGGATGTCCAGCTGGTCCGGATCATCGGCGGAAGGCCGGTAATTAGCCATCAGGAGGGCCGGAAGCCGGTCGCCGCTGAGGGCGGCGGCGTTGAGCATCTGGGCAAAGCCCGTTCCCTTGTGGTCAAACTCATGGTTTCCCACCGTGACGGCGTCGTAGCCCAGCGCGCCCATGGTCCGCAGCTCGGCGGCCTGGGTGGTGTACAGGGTCTGGATCAGGGAACCCACGGAGAAATCGCCCCCGTCCACCACCAGGGCGTCGGGATGTTCCGCCCGCTCCCGGTCCAGCACCGTCTTCAGCCTGGCGTATCCCCCCGACTCTCCCCCGTCCTCCGTCCGCTGGGGCAGAAAGTGGGAGTGGAGGTCGTGGGTGAACAGAACGGTGACGGTATGGGCCGGTTCGCCGGCCCATACCGTCGTGGGCAGCAGCGTGCACACCAGCACCAGAGCCATCAACGCCCCGGCTACACGGCGCGGAACTCTCACGGGTCACCCAACCTTTCTTCCTGTGGTTATTCTGCCACAAATTACCTGCGGCGTGATTATCATATCGTGACGAATAATTGTCAAATGTTCACTTTTCATTAGCAAACTATCGAATTAAAGCGCACCTTTGATATTTTTTTAACAAATTACGTCGTGCTGAACGGGGCGGTAAAACAGTTCCCGCACCTCTTCGGGGCGGCTTGTCTGGCCCAGGGCCCACATGAGCTTGGTGGCGGCGGCCTCCAGGGTCATGTTATAGGCCTCCATCAGCTGGTATTTCTCCTTCACCTGCTGCCCCACCTGGTACACCGACATGTCGCTGCCCTCATAGGGCACCTGGGTCATCATCACGATGGTCTTTCCCGCCTCCATCCACTCCCCCATGGCCTGGGCCAGAGCCCCGCCGCTTCCGCCGGGCAGCCCGCCCACGCCGAAGGACTGGAGGATCACCGCCTGGTAGCTGTCCCGCAGCCGCCGCAGGGCCTCCGCCCCCATTCCGGGGATCAGGGTCAGCAGCAGCACCCGGTCCTCCAGCCGGTCATAAAAAACAGGCTCCGCCCCGTAGGAATAAGCGGTGGGAGCCAGATACCGGATCAGCCTGCCGTCCCGGATGACGGCGATCTCCGGGTAATCCACGCTGGAGAAGGCATTGAAGCTCTTGGTCCGCTCCTTCCGGGCCCGGGTGCCCAGGATCACCTTGCCGTCAAAGACCAGGCTCACATCATGGGAGTCCCGGTCGCAGGCGTAGAGGAAGCTGTTGTACAGGTTCATCCGGGCGTCGGTGTCGTGGAGGCAGATGGACTTCTGGGAGCCGGTGATTACGATGGGCTTGGGGGAATCCTGGATCAAATAGGACAGGGCGGCGGCGGTATACGCCATGGTGTCGGTGCCGTGGGTGAGGACAAAGCCGTCATATTGATCGTAACGCGCCCGGATGGCCGCAGCCATCTCCAGCCAGTGGGAGGGACCGATGTTGGTGCTGTCCAGATTCATCAGCTGGACGGCGTCCACGCTGCACAGCTCCCCCACCGCGGGAACATACCCCAGGATCTCCTCCGAGGTGATGGCGGGGCTCAGGCCGTGGCCGCTCTCCTTGGAGGCGATGGTGCCGCCGGTGGCCAGCATCAGGATGCGTCTCATGGGGACATTCCTCCCTTTTCAGACTGGGGACCGCTCAAAAAAGGAGCTGTTGCCAGCCCCTTTTCTGGTAGGCGTTTTCCCTTTACAGGCACTGGAGATACTTGCCGTACAGTGTCATGCCCAACTCCGTGCCAATGGCGTGGACCTTCTCCTCGGAGATCCAGCCCTCATACAGGCCCAACTCCTCCAGACAGCCCACATAGCGTCCGGTGGTATCCTGGATATGCTTGATGGTCTGCCCGGCCTCCAGCAGGCTGTCGGCGGTGCCGGCGTCCAGCCAGGTAAAATTCCGTTCCAGGGGAATCACCTGGAGCTGCCCCCGGCGCATGTACTCCAGATTCACGTCGGTGATCTCCAGCTCTCCCCGGGCGGAGGGCTTCAGATTCCGGGCGATCTCCATGACCTGGTGGTCATAGAAGTACAGGCCCGGGATGATATAGTTGGATTTGGGGTAGCGGGGCTTCTCCTCAATGGAGATGGCCTTGCCGTCTTTGTCAAATTCCACCACACCGAAGGGCCGGGGGTCCTCCACCCAGTAGCCGAACACAGTGGCGCCCCGGTCGTTGGCCGCCGCCCGCTTCAGGGTGGCGCCCAGGGTGGGCGCGTAGAAGATGTTGTCCCCCAGCACCAGACACACCCGGTCGCAGCCCACAAACTCCTGGCCGATGAGCAGCGCGTCGGCGATGCCCCGGGCCACGGGCTGCTCGGCATAGGAGATATGCAGTCCGTACTGCTCCCCCGTGCCCAGCAGGGCGGTAAAGGTGGCGGTCTCTCCCGGCGGGACGATGACCAGAATGTCGGAAATGCCGGCCTGCATCAGGATGGCGATGGGGTAGTAGATCAGCGGCTTGTCATACACCGGCAGCAGAGGTTTGCACACCGGCTTGGTCATGGGGTACAGGCGGGTGCCCTTGCCCGCGGCCAGAACGATTCCTTTCATACGCTCCTCCTGTCAGTTCGTAGGCGGATGCTTCCGGAGCGGCGCCGGTTTTCTCCCGTCTGCCGCCGCTTCGCTGTGATTGTACCATGCCCGGCGAAAGTTTACAAGGGTTCATCGTTTTTCTTCCGGGAACTTTCCGGAATACCCAGAAACGACAGCGGGGATGGACGGCGGAGAACCATATTCCCGCGGCTCGAGAAAGAAAGGGAACCGTGGCGGTTCCCTTTCCGTGTGCTTCTTGCCTCCGAAATCTGTAAGAAACAGGGCACACGCACGGCCGTCTTTCCCTTTGCTCCGGACAAAGCCGTTTCTTAGGCCCTCAGCTTCTCCAGACCCAGCTTCAGACGGCGGAGGGTCTCATCCTTCCCCAGGATCTGGCAGATCTCCACGGCCCCGCCGGGGGTCACCGCCTTGCCGGCGGCGGCGATGCGCACCGGCCACATGAGGGTGGCGTTCTTCACCGCCAGCCGCTCCGCCAGGGTGATGAGTCCGTCGTGAATGGCCTCCTGGGTCCAGCCCTCCAGCCCTTCCAGCATGGGGATGGCGGCCTCCAGCATGGTCTTGCAGACCTCGGGATTGGTCTTGGACTTCTTGTTGGTGAACAGGTCCAGGCCGTACTCGGGCAGGGCCTGGAAAAAGTCCACCTTCTCCGGGATGTCGGTGAGCTTCTCGCACCGGGCCTGGAGGAGGGCGGCGATGGCGGAGACTGACAGGCTCTCATCCTTTACAATGATTCTGATATAAGGCTCCGCCGCCTTCGCGAAGTCCTCCGGGGCCATGGCGCGCAGGTAAAGGGCGTTGAAGTGGGTCAGCTTCTCGATGTCGAAGATAGCCGGGGACTTGGACATGCCGTTCAGGTCGAAGGCTTTGGCCAGCTCCTCCAGGGAGAAGACCTCCTGCTCCGCCAGCTCCCCCCGGGGGGACCAGCCCAGCAGGGCCACGTAGTTCAAAATGGCGTCGGTGAGGAAGCCCTGGGCCTTCAGATCCTCATAGGAGGGATCGCCGTGGCGCTTGGACATCTTGTTCTGGGCGTCCCGCATGACGGGAGAGCAGTGGACGTAGACAGGGACCTCCCAGCCGAAGCCCTCGTACAGCAGGTTGTACTTGGGGGCGGAGGACAGGTACTCGCTGCCCCGGACCACGTGGGTGATGCCCATCAGGTGGTCGTCGATGACGTTGGCGAAGTTGTAGGTGGGCATCCCGTCCCGCTTGATCAGCACCTGGTCGTCCAGGGTGCTGTTTTCCACGGTGATGTCCCCGAAAATGGCGTCATGGAAGGTGGTGGAGCCCTCGGCGGGGATCTTCTGGCGGATGACATAGGGTTCGCCGGCCTCCACCCGGGCCAGAGCCTCCTCCAGCGGCAGGTCCCGGCAGGGGTCCGCCGCCCGGTCGAACTCGCCGGAGTCCTCCTCCGACTCGGTCTTCTCGCAGAAGCAGTAGTAAGCGTGGCCCTTCTCCACCAGCAGTCGGGCATACTTGCCGTAGGTGTCCCGGCGCTCCGACTGGATGTAGGGGGCCACGGGGCCGCCCACATCGGGACCCTCGTCGTGGTCCAGATGGCACTCGGCCAGGGTGCGGTAGATCACGTCGGTGGCGCCCTCCACCAGACGGCCCTGGTCCGTGTCCTCGATGCGCAGGATGAAGGTGCCCCCCGCGTTCCGGGCGATGAGCCAGGTATACAGGGCGGTGCGCAGATTGCCCACGTGCATATACCCTGTGGGAGAGGGGGCGAACCGGGTGCGGACCTTTCCGTGGGGGATCTTGGCCTCCATCTCCTCAAAATACTTCATATCCAGTGCCATGTCCATTCCTCCGTCACGGCGGCGGAGCCGCCGGTATTCTCGTTTGTCAGCGGCTATATTATATGGGATTTTTTCCGGTTTGGCAAGGGGACGTTTGGAGCGTTCTGTTTTCTCGGGCTGCGGGGCGCCGGGACCCGGAGGACCGCGCCGCGGCGGGACGGAGCCGCCGCCCCTTTATCCAATTTTAATCTGGCCGCCGTTGCTTTTTCCCCCGAAATAGGCTATGCTATATGTTGCTACATCCACACCCAACTGCTGAAAAGGAGAATTGTTTTGAGCGACACAACATCCTCTGCCCGCAAGCCCAAGGGGCGGTTCAGCCGCACCCTGCTCAGTCTGGCCGTCACGGCCGCGGTGGGCTTCGTCTATTTCTATGTCTCCCTGCCCGCGCTGAACTTCCACGACGGCGAGTTTTACAGCTTCCTCGGCCTGCTGTGCCTGGTCTATGTCGTCTGTGTCTTTCTGCTGTCCGGCGCTCCCCACGACAACGTGGTGCGCACCCCGGGCGAAAAGCTGAAGGAATGGCTGGGCTTCGTCAAGAGCCGCTGCCTGCCCGTGGGCATTCTGTTCGCGGCGGTGGTGGCGGTGGCCGTGGTGGGTCAGATCATCTCCCTGCCCATTTTCCGGGCCTCCGCCTACCGGGACCTGCTCACCGTGGAGACCGGGGACTTTTCCACCGACGTGGCCCAGATCTCCTTCAGCGAGATCCCCACCCTGGACCGGAAGTCCGCCGAGTTCCTGGGAGACCGCCAAATGGGCACCCTCAGCGACATGGTCAGCCAGTTTGAGTACTCCAACGACTCCACCCAGATCAACTACCAGGGCCGCCCCGTCCGGGTGGCTCCCATCGCCTACGCCGACCTGGTGAAATGGTTCACCAACCGGGGCAACGGCCTGCCCGCCTATGTGGTGGTGGACATGGTGACCCAGGAGGCCACGGTGGTCCGCCTCCAGGAGGGGATGAAATACTCCTTCTCCGAGCCCCTGAACCGGAACATCATGCGCCACCTGCGCTTCCAGTACCCCACCATGATGTTCTCCACCCCCGAGTTTGAGGTGGACGAGGACGGCCATCCCTGGTGGATCGCCCCCCGGGTAGTCCGGACCATCGGCCTGTTCGGCGGCACTGACATCCATGGCGCGGTGCTGGTGGACGCCATCACCGGCGAGAGCCAGTACTATGAGGAAGTGCCCACCTGGGTGGACACCCTCTACGTCCCCGAGCTCATCACCCAGCAGTACGACTACCACGGCACCCTGATCAACGGCTTCATCAACTCCATTCTGGGCCAGAAGGGCGTGACCAAGACCACCTATGGCTACAACTACATCGCCATGAACGACGATGTGTACGTCTACACCGGCGTCACCTCCGCCAACGCCGACCAGTCCAACCTGGGCTTCCTGCTGTGCAACATGCGCACCAAGGAGACCCACTTCTATGAGGCCCCCGGCGCCACCGAGGCCGCCGCCCAGGCCTCCGCAGAGGGCGTGGTCCAGGACCTGGGCTATGTGGCCACCTTCCCCCTGCTGCTGAACATCGCCGGGGAGCCCACCTATTTCATTCCCCTGAAAGACGCCACCAACCTGGTCAAGAGCTACGCCATGGTCAACGTGGCCCAGTACCAGATCGTGGCCACCGGTTCCACCGTCTCCGCCTGCGAGCAGACCTATATCCAGATGCTGGCGGACAAGGGCATCTCCACCCCCGAGGAGCTGCCCCAGACCCAGGCCAGCGGCAAGGTGGCCGAGATCCGCACCGCGGTGCTGAACGGCAACACCTACTACTTCCTGCGCCTGGAGGGCGAGGAGGTGTTCTACGCCCTCTCCGCCGCCCAGAACCGGGAGGTGGTCACCCTGAACGCGGGCGACACCGTCGCCATCGACCACGCCGTCCCCGATGAGGGCTCGGAGAGCTCCATCCTGGACGGGTACACCCTGACCATCGTCAAGCGGGCCCTGCCCGCTGTGGTGAGCGAACCGGTCCACATCCAGGAATTTCAGGACTCCGCTTCCGGCGACGAACTGGGTGTCATTGGCTCGGCCGATAGTTCCGCCGCCATCCTCACCACCCCTTAAGCCGAAAAAGCACACAGGAGCGCCGATTGTTCGGCGCTCCTGCTTTTTCCTATTGGGACGGCCACATGGCCCCGCCCCTAGGGCGGATGGCCGGCCTTCCTGACGGCCCGATGAGGGCATCGGGTCCTACAGTCTTCCAATCAACGCCTCTTTCTGCGCCCGCCGCAGCTTTTTGATCTGAACCTCCCGGCGGAGGGCGGCGGATTTGCCGGGCTGCTCCTCGGTGTAGACCAGCTCCAGCGGCCCCCGGCCCCGGGTATACTTGGCCCCCTTGCCGCTCCGGTGGGCGGCCAGCCGGCGGTCCACGTCGTCGGTGACCCCGGTGTACAGGGTCCCGTCCCCGCACCGCAGCATATAGACGTACCAGGCCACGGCATCTCCCCCCTTTTTTGCCCATTGTATCACATTTTCAGTGGAAATCCCAGGAACATTTTATTGCGTTTCCCGCCGTTGCGTGGTAAAATAATTTGATATTATATGGGCGCGCCATCCGGCTGCGCCTGAATCGTAAGGAGACCTGCACCGTTATGGATGAAAAGAAAGTTATGCTCTCCGGCATTCAGCCCAGCGGCGACCTGCATCTGGGCAACTACCTGGGCGCCATCAAGAACTGGGCGGCCCGCGCCGACGAGTTTGATTGCTACTACTTCATGGCCGACATGCACACCATCACCGTCCGCCAGAACCCCGCTGACCTGCGCCGCCGCACCCTGGAGCAGCTGGCCCAGTATATCGCCTGCGGCCTGGACCCGGAGAAGAACACCCTGTTTATCCAGTCCCATGTCCACCAGCACGCGGAGCTGGGCTGGGTGCTCAACTGCTACACCATGTTCGGGGAGCTGTCCCGGATGACCCAGTTCAAGGACAAGTCCGCCAAGCACAAGGAGAACATCAACGGCGGCCTGTTCACCTACCCCTGTCTGATGGCCGCCGACATCCTGCTCTACCAGCCCGACTTCGTCCCCGTGGGCGAGGACCAGAAGCAGCACGTGGAGCTGACCCGGAACGTGGCCCAGCGCTTCAACGGTATTTACGGCGACGTGTTTAAGGTCCCCGAGCCCTATATTCCCAAGGCCGGCGCCCGGATCATGGGCCTGACCACCCCCGACTCCAAGATGTCCAAGTCCATCCCCGACGGCTGTGTCTTCCTCATGGAGAAGCCCGAGGACATCCAGCGCAAGTTCAAGCGGGCCATCACCGACAGCGACACGGAGAACTGCGTCCGCTACGACCCTGCCAACAAGCCCGGCGTCTCCAACCTGATGAACATTTACGCCGCGGTCACCGGCAAGACCTTTGACGAGATCGAGGCGGAGTTCGCCGGAAAGGGCTACGGCGCCTTCAAGCCCGCCGTGGGCGACGCCGTCATCGAGACCCTGCGGCCCATCCGGGAGGAGGCCACTCGGATCCTCAGCGACAAGGCCTATCTGGAGTCCGTCTACAAGGCCGGCGCGGAAAAGGCCTCCTACGTCGCCAACAAGACCCTGCGCAAGGTCTACAAGAAGGTGGGCTTCGTGGCCCGCTGATCCCCCTCTTTCCACATCCGAACCGGAGCGCCGCCGCTCCGCTGCAGAAATACAAAAGAGGTTCCATATGACCATTCAACTTCCTGTCATTGGCACCGCCGCCGCCGCGCTGCTGGCCGCGGCCGTGGTGGCCCTCATCTCCACTCCGGTGGTCAAGTCCCTGGCCTTCAAGGTGGGCGCCGTTGACGTGCCCAAGGACAACCGCCGGATGCACGACCATCCCATCCCCCGGATGGGCGGATTGGCCATCTTTTTCGGCTTCATCCTCAGCGTTCTCATCTTCCAGCCTCTCACCCAGCAGCTGCGGGGGATGCTCATGGGCGCCGTGATCATCGTCATCCTCGGCATCTTTGACGACATCTACGCCCTGCCCGCCAAGCCCAAATTCCTGGTCCAGATCGCCGCCGCCCTCTTTGCCGTTCTGGCGGGCAACCGGATCTATATTCTGTCCAACATCAACATCTTCAGCAGCGAGCCCTACTGGGAGCTGGGCTGGCTGTCTATCCCCATCTCGGTGCTATGGATCGTAGGCATCACCAACGCCGTCAACCTCATCGACGGACTGGACGGGCTGGCCTGCGGCGTGTCCACCATCAGCTCCATGACCCTGCTGGTCATCGCCCTCATCGTGTCCGAGCCGGACGTGGCCATCCTCATGGCCGCCCTGGCAGGGGCCTGCATCGGTTTTCTGCCCTACAACCTGAACCCGGCCAAGATCTTCATGGGCGACACAGGCTCCACCTTCCTGGGCTTTATTCTGGCCACGGTGTCCATCCAGGGCCTGTTCAAATTCCACATGATCATCTCCTTCGCGGTGCCCTTCCTCATGCTGGGCCTGCCCATCTTCGACACCTGCTTCGCCATTCTGCGGCGGTTGGCCAAGGGCCAGTCCCCCATGTCCCCTGACCGGGGCCACATCCACCACCGGCTCATCGACATGGGCTTCAGCCAGAAGCAGGCGGTAGCCACCCTGTACCTCATCAGCGCCATCCTGGGCCTGTCCGCCGTGGTGCTGACCACCAGCGGCACAGAGAAGGCCATGCTGTTCCTGATGGCCCTGTGTCTGGCCGGCGGCGTGGCGGCCAAGCTCTACCTCGGCCACAACGCGGGCAAAGAGGACCACCCGGATGAGCCTCAAAAATCTCATCCGACCCAGATCGCCGGCAACGACAACTTTTTTGGCGAGGAGGACCGTTCCGACAAATGAGCAAAATCAAAGTTATGACGATCTTCGGCACCCGGCCCGAGGCCATCAAAATGGCCCCCCTGGCCCTGGAGCTGGCCCGGCGTCCCGGCCTTGACGCCCTGTGCTGCGTCACCGCCCAGCACCGTCAGATGCTGGATTCCGTGCTGGATATTTTCAAACTGAAGCCGGACTACGACCTGAACATCATGGAGCCCCGGCAGACCCTGTCCACCATCACCTCCAAGTGCCTGCAGGGCATGGAAAAGGTGCTGGATGAGGCCAAGCCCGACCTGGTCCTGGTCCACGGGGACACCTCCACCACCTTCGCCGGCGCCCTGGCCGCCTTCTACCACCAGATCCCGGTGGGCCATGTGGAGGCCGGACTGCGGACCTACGACAAGTGGTCCCCCTTCCCCGAGGAGATGAACCGGAAAATGGTGGGCGCCATCGCCGACCTCCACTTCTGCCCCACCCCCGCCAACCGGGACAATCTGGCCCGGGAGAACATCACCAGGGGCGTGTTTCTGACGGGCAACACCGTGATCGACGCCCTCCAGACCACAGTGGTAAAGGATTTTACCTTTGGGGAAGATGTTTTGAACCGTCTCGATTATGTCAACAAGAAGGTCATTCTGGTCACCTGCCACCGGCGTGAAAACTACGGCCAGCCCATGACCAACATCATGACCGCCCTGCGCCGTGTGGCCGACGCCTTCCCCGAGGTGGAGCTGGTCTACCCCGTCCACCTCTCCCCCGTGGTCCAGGAGGCGGCCCACAAATATCTGGACGGCCACCCCCGCATCCATCTCATCGCCCCGCTGGCGGTGGACGAGATGCACAACCTAATGGCCCGGTGCCACCTGGTCATGACCGATTCCGGCGGACTTCAGGAGGAGGCCCCCGCCCTGGGCAAGCCGGTGCTGGTGCTGCGCCGGGAGACGGAGCGCCCCGAGGCCGTGGCCGCCGGCACGGTCAAACTGGCCGGCGTGGAGGAGGAGGACATCTTCTCCATGGCTTCTCAGCTGCTCTCCGACCCTGCCGCCTATGACCAGATGGCCCACGCCGTCAATCCTTACGGCGACGGTCAGGCCTGCCGCCGCATCGCCGACGCCATTGAATGGCACTTCGGCCTGCGGCCCCAGCCCCCCGAGGCCTTCCTTCCCTGAGTTTGCGCTGGAAAATGAGGTGACGACATGGAACCCAAAAACCGCCTGATGATCGCCATCGCCGTCATCTTTCTGATCGCGGCCGCCATGTTCACCAGCTTCGGCCGCAGCCTGTTTACCCTGAACACTCCCTCGGTGGTGCTGCCCAGTCTGGACGCGGAGTTGGGGGCCGGGTCCTCCTCTTCCTCGGATGAGGACCCGGGACAGTATCAAACCGTGGCGGTGACCCCCCAGACGGTCCAGAACGTCATCGCCACCCTGACCCGCTCCGACAGCTACTATAGGGAGCTGACGGTGGAGACCTTCTGGGAGGGCGGCTCCTCCTCCCTGGCCGTCCAGGTATGGACCGACGGAGGCTGGACCCACAGCCGTCAGGTCCTGCCCTCCGGCGCCGTCCGCCACGACCTGGTGGGTGAGGATACCCTCTACTACTGGTACGACGGCTCTCAGCAGTACAAGACCGCCCCCGCGGACAGCCTGTCCCCCGATTTGGTCCAGCGACTGCCCACCTACGAGACGGTACTGGACCTGGACCCGGATACCATCACCGCCGCCGGTTATGAGCTGCGCGGAGATGTAGCCTGTGTCTATGTGGAGGTCCGTTTGGAGGATCCGGAGCAGGTGGAACGGTACTGGGTCAACGTGGACTCCGGTCTTTTGGTTTCCGCGGAGACCGAGCAGGCGGGAGAACTGGTCTACCGGATGAGCGCCTACTCCCCCATTACCTCCCCCTGTCCCGCCTCTGCCTCCTTTGCGCTGCCGGACGGAAGGGAGCTGCACGCACTTTCCTGATACCAACAGGGGGCGGTCACAGCCGCCCCCTTCTGTTTTAAGATTCCCGCGGTTCCTTTTTTTCGTCTTTTTCCTCCCCCAGCCCCATGATGAGGACCAGTCCCAGGGCAATGACCAGCTCCAGGTCATCCCCCTCCACCAGGAGATAAAGGACAATGAGCAGCAGCAGCACGTCCCCGGGGTCGATGTCCTCCAGGTGCAGCGATTTCAGCAGGCCGGACAGCCCGCCCCGCTCCTTTCCCGGGAACAGGGCGGACAGCCCCTCTTTTCCCCCGGAAAAAGGCGGCGGACGGAACCCCGGAGCAGGCCCGCCTCCTGTGGCTGTCCTGCTGTTTCCCGGGCCCCGTGGCTGAGCCGCGGGCGGATGCCCCTCCGGACCCGGACGCTTTTCCGGCTCCCGGCGGGCGCCCGCCTCCTCCTGAGGCATCGGCTCCCTGACCTGAGCGTAGGCCGCGTCCGCTGGGATATAGCGGTTATACACTGCCGTTTTCCCCCTTCCCGCCCATGGCGCCCAGGGCCACCCGGATCAGCCGGGTCACCCGGGCGATCTCCAGGGCCCGGTCCAGCTTGGCCCTCCGGTCCTCTTTCAGGAAGGGCCGCAGAGCGGCCAGCAGGGCGGCGTTCCGGTCGTCGTTTCCCTGGTACTCCCGGACCAGCCGCATCCCCATCTGGAGCATGCCCGGGTCCAGCTGGCCCAGCAGGACGGACAGGTCGGGCTGCGGCGGAGCAGGCGGCGGAGCATTATCCTCCCGCTCCTCCCCGGTCCGGTCAGGGCCGGCGGACGGTTCCCTTTCTCCCCCGCTCTGGAGGGGGCCCCCGCTCCCGGACAGGGAGTGGGCCAGGGACATGATCTGACTCATGGCCTCCTGGTTGCCCAGGATGGCATTTAATTTGTCCTCGAACTCAGCCATGCCGCCTCTCCCCTCCCCTTGTTTATCCCGCTGCGCGCCGCAGGTCTTTGAAACCCCCGGTCAGGTTCCCTTCGCGGCAGCACCGCCTGCCCGGTCCGCGGCATGACCTGTCCACGGTCCCCTCCGCGTCCGGATCATTCCAGTCCGGCTTTCTTGGCCTGATCTCCGATGCGCTCCACCAGCTCCGCCCCCTCACGGGTGCTCATCAGCTGGTTCATCATGGCCATCAGCTGGCTGACGTCTCCTCCCGCAGCCGCCTTGGCCGCCTCCTGGACGCTCCCTTTTTGGCTCAGAAGGTCCATCAGCTGCCGGGCGTCGCTGGACTGGGCCAGCTTGGAGATGGCCGCCCGGTTTTTCTCCAGGCCGGCCGCCATATCTTTGAGCGGCGCCTCCGGATTCCCCTTGAACTGCACGTTCATCACTCCCCACATGATTTCACTCCAGTATATGCGCATTGACCGCCGAGGTGACAAATTTGAAAATTCTGGTTTTTTCCGACTCCCACCGCTCCCGCGCCGGGATGCTCAACGCCATCGATGCCCACGCCCCCGATCAGGTCATCCACCTGGGGGACCTCCAAGAGGACGCCGAGGAGTTGACCTACGTCTACCCCCGGCTCCCGGTCTGTATGGTCCCCGGAAACTGCGATGGCTGGACCATGGATCCCATGAAGAAGCAGATCACCCTGGCCGGAAAGAAGATACTCCTCTCCCACGGCCACCTGTGGGGCGTCAAGAAGGGCTATGAGGCCGCCGTGGCCGACGCCCGGTCCGTGGGCGCCGACATTCTGCTTTTCGGACACACCCACAAGTCCCTATGCCAACAGCTGGAGGACGGCCTCTGGATGCTGAATCCCGGAGCCAGCCGCGCCAGCTTCGGGCTGATCGTGATCGAGAACGGAACGATCCAGTGTTCCATTCTGCCCACGCCCTGACCATTGTAAGGAGGCTCGTTTCCACCCGTGAAAAAACTCCTCTATATTCTGTTTCACCGCTCGGTCTTTGTGGCCCTCGCCCTGATCACGCAGATTTTGTTTCTGATGATGATGGTGGTCACCTTCTCCGAACATATCGAAACCTTTTACTGGTGCTGCATCATTGCCAGCGTCGCCGCCTCCCTCGCCATCGTCAGCAGCCGGATGGAGCCCGGGTACAAGATCGCCTGGCTCTTGCTCATCCTGCCCTTCCCGGTCTTCGGGGGCATCTTCTACCTGCTGGCGGGCGGCGGCCACATCTCCCGCCGGACCCAGAAGCGGATGCAGGGCATCCTGGACAAATCCGCCCTGGCCCTCCGGGAGGATTTCAAAGCTGATGACCTGCTCCCCCTGGGCGGCGACGCGGCCTGTCAGGCCAGCTATCTGGAGCAGTACGCCGCCTGCCCCGCCTACACCAACACGGAAACGGAATATTTTGCCCTGGGCGACCTGGCGTTTCCCCGGATGCTGGAGGAGCTGGAAAAGGCGGAGCGCTATATCTTTCTGGAGTATTTCATCATCCAGTCCGGCGTTTTCTGGGACAGCATCCTGGAGATCCTGGAACGGAAAGCCGCCCAGGGCGTGGAAGTGCGCCTGATGTACGATGACATGGGCTGCATGTTCACCCTGCCCCGGGACTATGACCAGCAGATGCAGGCCAAGGGGATCCGGTGCCGGGTCTTCAACCGTTTTGTCCCGGTCCTCTCCCTCCGCCTCAACAACCGCGACCACCGCAAGCTGATGATCGTGGACGGCAAGGTGGGCTTCACCGGCGGGATCAATCTGGCCGACGAATATATCAATCAGGTGGAGCGGTTTGGCCACTGGAAGGACAGCGTCATCCGTCTGGAGGGGGACGCCGTCTGGTCCATGACCATTATGTTTCTGAGTATGTGGGACAATTGCTGCGGTCTGGATGAGGATTTCGACTGTTTCCGTCCCGCCCCGGCGCCGGTACGGCCCTGGACCGGTTATGTACAGCCCTATACGGACACCCCGCTGGATCACGAGGCGGTGGGTCAGGCGGTCTATTTGAACATGATTGCCAAGGCCAAGAAGTATATCTACATCACCACCCCCTATCTGGTCATTGACGTGGCCACCAACACCGCCCTGTGCAACGCCGCCAAATCCGGCGTGGACGTGCGCATCATCACCCCCCATATTCCTGACAAGCGGTATGTGTTTGAGGTCACCCGGGCCCACTATCCCCCCCTGCTGGACGCCGGGGTCCGGATCTACGAGTACACACCCGGTTTCATCCATGCCAAGAATTTTGTGGTGGACGACCGCTTTGCCACTGTAGGTACCGTCAACCTGGACTACCGCAGCCTGTTTCTCCACTTTGAGGACGGCGTGTGGCTGTGTGAGGCCCCCTGTATCCAGGACATCCGCCAGGATTTTGAGAAGACCTTGGCGGTCTGTGAGCCCATCTCCATCCGCCGCTTCAAGCATCTGAACATTCTGCTCCAGCTGTACCGGAGCATCCTCCGGGTCTTCGCGCCTCTGATGTAAACAAACGCAAGGCGGCAGGCACCTAGGTGCCTGCCGCCTTGCTCGCTCGTAATTTAACAGCAGCAGCCGTTGGCCCGTACCTCCTGGTAGCTGTCTCCCCTGGGCGCAATGGTGTTAGGCGGGAAGAACTCGTTGACGGGGAACTGGACCTTTCGGAACAGGTCGCAGGGGTCCTCCTGGCAGTCGCAGCTGTCACAGGGGCACTCCTTGCTGGGCATGCAGTAGTCGTACACAGGGACCAGCAGCTGGGTGTCCCGCTCCAGCCGGATCATGGAGAACTGCCCCAGTGTGACGAACAGGCGGTGCACGTCTCCCCCGGTCATCAGTTCCTCCGGGAAGCAGGCCGCCACCGCCACGGGGATCTCTGTGCAGCCTCCGTCCCGGGCACGGCACTCGCAGACGTCCACCAGCTTCATGCTGAGGATCAGCGGGTCCACCGCCTCCACTACCGCCACAGGGGCGGTGCTTCTGGGCAGGTCCTGGGCATCGGGGGCGCAATTGGCCGCGCTGGAGGAGAACACCTTCGCGTTCCCCTCGCTGCCAAACAGAATGGCCCGTTTGTCAAAGACCGCCAGGCCGGTGACCTCCACCGGACGGACCGCGCCCACATAGGCGTCGGCGGTGATCCGGTAGAAATACCGCACATCCACTGTGTAAAATCCCCGGTTGAAGGTGACTGGTTCCACGTCGATGTAGGCATACAACAGCTCGGCGCACCCCGCCTTGATGGACAGGGCCCGGTCGATGGCCTCCTGGGAGCTTCGGGTCGGATAGACTCTCAGGTCCTCGACGCAATCTTTATCTTTACATGAATCGTAAATTTTTTTCGTGTGTATGCACACGGCCTCCCGGATGCTGCGTTCCTCAGTGATGGGGCCGGGTACGACCATTTCTGGCATGCTGGTTCCCTCCTATCGTTTCCTCACGCGGACGGGATGACCGTCCGTTCCTTGCGCTGTGCTTACAACCCCATCTTATGAAGGGCGCGCCATTTGGTGCCGGAGTTTTCCCGGATTTCCCTCCAAGGCTTGCGGATTTTCTCCCCAGGCATTATAATATATAAAATAAGGCCAAACTCTTTTCCGGAAAGGAGCGTCCCTATGTCCCCAGTCGGATTCATTCAAAGCGAACTGGACCTGAAACTGCTGGTCCTGTATATCATGGCCCGGGCCGCGGGTCCTATCACCTTCCTCCAGCTGCTGGACCTGGCGCTGTGTGACGCGGGGGTGGATTATTTCTCCCTCACCCAGGCGGTGGATCACATGGTGGCGACCGGCCAGCTCTCCAAGGAGGACGAACGGTACTCCATCACGGACAAGGGCCGGCGCAACAGCGAGATCTGCGAAAACAGCCTGCCCTACTCGGTGCGGATGCACTGCGACGAAAATCTGGTGAAGGTCAACGAGGCTCTGCGCCGGGAGGCCCAGGTCCAATCCAGGATCCTGGAAAACGAGGACGGCACCAATACCCTCCACCTCCAGCTCAACGACGTGGGCAGCCCCCTGCTGGTGCTGGACCTGCTGGTCCCCGGCCCCGCCCAGGCCATCGCCATGTCCCAATGTTTCCAGGAGGACCCCGCGGGGCTGTATCACGCCATTGTGGGCTTTCTCAGCCGGGACGGCGCCAACACGAAGGAGGAAAAGCAATGAGAAGATCGGACCGTGAACAGAGCCGGGCGTTCTCCCTGGCCCTCATAGACCGCTGCACCCACGGGGTGGCCGCCATCTCCACCGGAGAGGACACCCCCTACTGCCTGCCCCTGTCCTTCGTCCGTGTGGAGGACAGGCTCTACTTCCACTGCGCCAAAGAGGGCCGGAAGCTGGACCTGCTGCGCCAAAATCCCCGGATGTGCGTTACCTTCGTGGGCGGCGACGAGCCTGCCTTCGTTCCCCCCGCCATGTACACCACCTATTTCCAGTCGGTCATCGTCACAGGCACCGCCTCTGAGGTCACCGACGACCGGGAAAAGGTCGCGGCCCTCGAGGCTCTCTGCCGCAAAGTGACTCCCGGCCACATGGGCGCTTTTGATCAGGCCATGGCAAACAGCCTATCCGTCACCAGCGTCTGGCGGGTGGACATGGATCAGGTCACCGGGAAAGCCAAGGTCAAAAAATGATGTTGTGATAAAACGCCGCCCCGCTGGAAACAGCGGGGCGGCGTTTTTCATTATGATTGAATCAATACATGCCGGCAGGCGGCGTCTCAGTCCCGGGGACTGCGGTAGAAGTTGCCCATCAGTTTATCCGTGCGCAGCACATTGACAAAGGCCTTGGGGTCCGCCTGGCGCACCTTTCGGGTCAGACTGCGGATCTGGTTATAGGACACCACCGAGTATATCATGACGCACGGCGCACCGTTGTACAGGCCCACCCCCTCGATCAGGGTGGCAGTGTGGCGGGTGTCCTGAATCTGGGCACAGACGCCCCCGGCGGTCTCCCGTCCGGTGACGATGAACAGGGTGGCCCGCTTGTTTTCCGGGTCCATCATACGGACCACCTGGGTGCTGGTAAACTGGAAGATGATGGAGTACAGGGCCTTGTCCCACCCAAACAGCATGCCAGCCACCGCCAGCATCACCACGTTGCCGCACAGAATATAGTTCCAGGCGTCCACATTTTTGCGCTCCGCCAGGGGGATGGCAATAAAGTCCGTCCCGCCGCAGGTCACCCTGGCCTTCAGCGCCACACCCCCCGCAAACCCGCTGAGCATGCCGCCAAACACGCTGATGAGCAGAATATCCTCCGTAATATTGATGACCGGCAGCAGATCGGTCATCACGCTGGACACCGCGATGACCAGACAGGAATAGAAGGTAAACCGCTTTCCCACCAGCTTATAGCTGATAAAGGCGGGCACCGCGTTGAACATCAGATTGATGGGGGCAAAGGGCAGGGTGATCCCCCAGAATTTCAGCGCACAGCGCTGGATCAGACGGGTCAGCCCGGTGAAACCGCCGGGAAACAGGTCGCCCGCCTGGACAAAGCTCTTCAGGTTCAGGGCGAGCAGGACGGAAGCCGCCAACACGCCCAGCAGGCGGAAGGCCGTCTCCCGCCATTGGGACTGGTTTGATTTGGTTCCCATAAAAACCTCCGTGGAACGTCAGGCGCTTATTTCACCTGAGACAGCACATCCAGGTTCTTCATGAAATACTCCACACCGGAGTAGATGGTGGTCAGCACGATGACCGCAACGCAGATATTGTTGATCCAGGGGTTGATGGGCAGCAGCATCAGCACGATGCACACCATGGTGGAGGCGGTTTTCACCTTTCCGGACCAGCCGGCGGCGATGACCCTGCCCTTGTCCGCGGCCACCATGCGCAGGCCGGAGACGCCGAACTCCCGGATGATGACCACCAGCAGGGCCCAGCCGGGCATCTGGCCGATCTCCACAAACCAGAGCATGGCGGCGGTGACCAGGCATTTGTCGGCCAGGGGGTCCATAAACTTGCCGAAATCGGTGGTCTGGTTATAGTGGCGGGCGATGTAGCCGTCCAGGGTGTCGGTGAGGCTGGCGATCACAAAGATGGCCAGGGCCCAGTAGTTGGCCCCGGGCACACCCAGGTAGAGCACCAGCAGAAAGGCGGGGATCATCAGCACCCGCAGCATGGTCAGCTTATTGGCGGTATTCATTGGTCGAAAACTCCTTCTTCGGTTCTGTGCCGGACAGGCCTTTGCGGGCCTCCGGCGGCCGGTAGGTACTGTTTCTCATTATATCGGAAAGTCACCGTCCCTTCCAGTGCGGAACTGCCCAATTTTTCCTCTGAGATTTGTAGGATATGCCAAGGCATCCGGGCGGGGTCACTCCTCGATCTCTCCGGTCAAGTCCCCGTCGGAGACGCCGGTGATACGGACGTTGACAAACTCCCCGGCAGGGACCAGCCCCGCGGCGGTGAACAGCACCCGGCCGTCGATGTCCACCGAGTCGGCGTAGGTCCGGCCCACATAGCAGCCCTCGGCGCTGTCGAAGCCCTCGCACAGCACCTCCATGACGGCGCCCAGCCGCTCCTCGTTGTACTCGTCCATGATCCGGGACTGGAGGTCCACCACCAGCTCCACCCGGCGCTGGGCCGTCTCCGGGTCCACCTGGTCCTCCATGGCGGCGGCCAGAGTCCCCTCCTCGGGGGAGAACTGGAACACGCCCACCCGCTGGAGCTTCTGCTCCCGCAGAAACTGGCACAGCTCCTCAAATTCCGCCTCCCCCTCCCCGGGCAGGCCGCAGATGAGGGAGGTGCGGATGACCAGACCGGGCAGGGCGGCGCGCAGCTTGTCAAAGAGGGCGGCGATCTCCGCCTTGTCGGTATGGCGGCGCATGGCCTTCAAAATGCCGTCGTTGCAATGCTGAATGGGGATGTCCAGGTAGTGGACGATCTTGGGCTGGCTGGCGATGGTCTGGATCAGCTCGTCGGTGATGACCTCGGGATACAGGTAGTGGAGGCGGATCCAGTGGAAATCCAGCCTGCACAGCTCGTTCAGCAGCTTGGCCAGGGTGGTGCCGTCCTTCAGGTCCAGGCCGTACCGGGTGATGTCCTGGGCGATGACGATAAGCTCCTTCACGCCGGAGGCGGCCAGCTGTCTGGCCTCGGCGAGCAGCGCCTCCATGGACCGGCTGCGGTAGCGCCCCCGGAGCTTGGGGATGATGCAGAAGGCGCAGCCGTTGCTGCACCCCTCGGCGATCTTCAGATAGGCGGTATAGGGCGGCGTGGTGACCAGGCGCTCCCCGTCCTCATAGGTATGGTGGATGTCGCCGAAGTGCTCGGCCTGTTCCCCCGCCATCAGCTCCTCCACGGCGGACACCACGTCGGTGTAGCTTCCGGTGCCCAGCATGCCGTCCACTTCAGGCAGCTCCTGGCGGATGTCCTCGGGGTAACGCTGGGTGAGACAGCCGGTGACCAGCAGCTTTTTCAGCTTGCCCTGTTCTTTCAATTGGCCCAGCTCCAGAATATTCTCAATGGCTTCGCTCTTGGCCGACTCAATGAAGCCGCAGGTGTTCAGCACCGCCACGTCGGCCCCCTCGGGCTCGCCGGTGACCAGGTAGCCGGCTTTCCGGCACAGGGCCATCATCTGCTCGGTGTTCACCAGATTTTTGGCACAGCCCAGGGAAATAAACGCTACTTTATAAGGCATACAATCGCTCCAGTTTATTGATGATTCTTCCCCGCCGCTCCCTCAGTAGTCCTCCCCGGTCTCGGCCCCATAGCGGCGCAGGGCGTCGTTGATGTCCGACCAGGCGTAGCCCCGACGGGCCAGGGCAGCGGATACCTTTTGCAGTTCCTTCCGGTCCAGGTTCTTCCCCGCCAGCTTTTTGGCCACAAAGGCGTCAATGGCTCCGGCGGGGTCCTGGGCCTGTTCCAGAGCCTCGTCCCACAGGTCCCGGGGGATGCCCCGGCGGTACAGCTCGTCCCGGAGCTTCTTCTCCCCAAAGCCCTTGGCGGAGTAATAGCGGACCACCTGGGCGGCGTAGGAAGCGTCGTTGAGGTAGCCCAGTTCCTCCATCCGGCCGCAGAGGGCGGCGGCGTCCGCCTCCCCCGCGCCCCATTCCTTCAATTTCCGCTCCAGTTCCTTCCGGGACTGGGGCTTTCTTGTGAGCAGGTCCAGCGCTTTTTCCTTCCAGAGGCTGCGGCGGGCGGAGGCCGTCAGGGCCTCCGCCTCCTGGTCCGTGAGCTCCTTTCCCGCGTACAGGGCGAAGCCGACCACCTCGTTCTCCCCCAGGCGCAGGATGGAGCCGTCCTCCAACACGGCCAGCCAGCGGCCCTCCACCCGTTTGGAGGGCTTCAATTCTTGGATGACCATGGGAAATTATTCGTCCGTCTCAGCGCCGTCCTCAAAGTCGTCGGCGGACACGTCCACCGCCCGGCCGGCGGCCCGGGCGGCCACCTGGGACTGCTTGCTCATCAGCTTGTAGGCGTTGGCCCGGACCTTGGCCTCCACCTCGTCGGCCACCTCGGGGTTGTCCTTCAGGTACTGCCGTGCGGCGTCCCGGCCCTGGCCGATCCGCATGTCCCCCATGGCAAACCAGGAGCCGGACTTCTGGATGATGTCCAGCTTGACGGCCAGGTCCACCAGCTCGCCCCACTTGGAGATGCCCTCGCCGTAGAGGATCTCAAACTCCGCCTCCCGGAAGGGGGGCGCCACTTTATTCTTCACGATCTTGGCACGGGTGCGGTTTCCGATGACCTCGCCGCCCACCTTGATGGCCTCAATTCGGCGCACATCGATGCGGACCGAGGAATAGAATTTCAGCGCCCGGCCGCCGGTGGTCACCTCGGGGTTGCCGTACATGACGCCCACCTTTTCCCGGAGCTGGTTGATGAAGATGACGATACAGTTGGTCTTGGCGATGGAGCCGGCCAGCTTCCGCAGCGCCTGGCTCATGAGCCGGGCCAGTAGGCCCACATGGGAGTCCCCCATGTCGCCCTCGATCTCCGCCCGGGGGGTCAGGGCGGCCACCGAGTCCACCACCACCACGTCGATGGCGCCGGAACGGACCAGAGCCTCGCAGATCTCCAGGCCCTGCTCGCCGGTGTCGGGCTGGGAGATAAGCATGGAGTCGATGTCCACCCCCAGGGCCCGGGCATAACTGGGGTCCAGGGCGTGCTCCGCGTCGATGAAGGCCACCTCGCCGCCCCGCTTCTGGGCCTCGGCCAAAATATGGAGGGCCAGAGTGGTCTTGCCGGAGGACTCGGGGCCGTAGATCTCGATGATGCGGCCCTTGGGAACGCCGCCGATGCCCAGGGCGATGTCCAGAGACAGGGAGCCGGTGGGGATGGACTCCACCACGATGCCCGTGTTCTCCCCCAGGCGCATGATAGACCCCTTGCCGTAGGCCCGCTCGATCTGGGCCATGCAGGTCTCGATGGCTTTCTTCTTGTCAGACGCGGGGGACGCCGCCTCCACGGAGGGCTTTTTTGTTGCCATGATCCATTCGTCCTTTCCAGCGCCGCTCGTCCGGCGCGTCTTGATTTTCGTGTTCAGAATACCATATTTACTGTCCTATAAAACGGACATTTATAGTGAAAATACATGCGGGGCAGCAGGGCCGGCGCGCGGGCAAAATGGAGCCTGTCTCCGCCGTCTTCTCCGCGATGTCAGCCGCAATTCCTAATTGTTTACCGTGCCTTCCACCACACGCCAGATCCCCTGGGTGTCCTGGGCGGTCTGGATATTCTCATAGCCGTTCTGGGCCAGGATCTCCTCCACCTGGGGCGCCTGCCCGATGCCCACTTCAAAGACCAGGGCGCCGCCCAGGCGCAGGGCGGATTTCCACTTGGCGGCAATGGCCCGGTAAAAATCCAGACCATCCGCGCCTCCGTCCAGCGCCATATGGGGCTCGTAGTCCTTCACCGAGGCGTCCAGCCCCTCGATGTCCCCGGTGGGGATGTAGGGCGGGTTGCAGACGATGACGTCAAAGTCCCACAGGGCGGAGCCGGGCGCCTCCATGGCGTCCACCGACAGGCAGGTGACCCGGGCGTTGAGCTGGTTGCGGCGGACGTTCTGCTTACAGGTGCGCAGAGCGCCCTCAGACAGCTCCCCCAGCACCACCCGGCAGGCGGGCACATTGGCGGCCACCGCCAGACCCACGCAGCCGCTCCCGGCGCACAGGTCCAGCACCCGGGCGCCCTCGCCGGCCTCCCTGGCCCGGGCGATGCCCCGCTCGGCCAGCAGCTCGGTGTCCGACCGGGGGATGAGCACCTCCTGGCTGATGTCCAGGGGCAGGCCGTAAAACTCCCACTCCCCGATGATGTAGGCCACCGGCTCCCCCGCCAGACGGCGGCGGACCAGATCGTCCACCCGCTTCTCCAATTCGGCGGAGACGTACAGGGGCATATCCCGGTACAGCTGTTCCCGGCTCTTGTCGGCGGCGTAGCACACCAGCTCCCGCGCCTCCAGCTGGGCCGCCTCGATGCCCGCCTTTTTCAGCCGGGCCCGGGTATCCAGAAACAGGTTGTTGTAGGTGGTCGCCATGAAATCACCCTTTTCTATCTTGATACATCAGCCCCACCGCGGCTGCGCAGGTTCCCTTACCAGGCGTCCTCTCCCTGCCGTTCCGGCAGCACCAGCTCCAGCGCCTTGATGCCCACCTCGATCATGGAGTCATCCGGCTCGAAGGTGGTAAAGTTTTGCAGCCACAGGCCGGGGGCCACCAAAACGCGGGTAATGGGGCCGTCGTGACGGCCCACCCAGCGGTTGAACTCGTAGCTGACCCCCACGATGGCGGGCAGCATGGCCAAATGGGCCAGCATCCGCAGCAGCACATTGCGGATAGGCCAGATGGCGAAGACCACGGTGGACACCAGAATGGAGACGAAGATGACCACGAACAGAAAGCTGGTGCCGCAGCGGGGGTGGTGCCTGGGCTGCTTGCGCACATTTTCCACCGTCAGGGGCAGGCCGGCCTCATAGCAGAAAATAGTCTTGTGCTCCGCCCCGTGGTAGGAAAAGACCCGGCGCATCTCCCCCATCTGGGAGCAGAGAGCCAGATAGCCGATGAAAATGGCAATCTTCAACAGGCTCTCCGCCAGGTTCCGGGCCACCATGGAATCCGTGACCCAGGTGACCGCCGTACCCAGCAGGGTGGGCAGCAGGAAAAACAGGCCCACCGACATGCCGATGCCCAGGATCACCGCCAAGGTGGTGAAAAAGTTCATGGCCTTCTCGCTGCCCAGCTTCTTTTCCAGCCAGGCCTCGAACTTGGAGGGTTCCTCCTCTTCCTCCCCCTCCTCGGGGTAGAATTCGGCGGAATACATCAGGGCGGTGACGCCGTTGTACATGGAGTCGCAGAAATTGACCACCCCGCGGATCAGGGGCCAGCCCAGAACAGGGTGCCGCTCCTTGATGAGCTTCAGCTCCTTCTCCTGGACCTCCAGCTCGCCGTCCGGCTTCCGCACCACCACGGCCTGCTTCTTGGGTCCCCGCATCATGATGCCCTCAATGAGGGCCTGTCCGCCGCACATGGTCTTGAAGCCCTTGGCGCAGCCCTGCCGGGCGCAGGTATTTGGGGTCTGTGCTTGTTTTTCTTCCATTAGATTTGGTACTCCTTTTGTGACGCAGCCTTCCGGGGATATTCTATCAAATCACCCGGGAAATAGCAAGAGGAAAATAGAACTTATGTTTCAATCGGAATACGGATGGTGACAACACAGCCGCCGCCCTCCGCGTTGCCGATGTCCAGGGTGCCCTCATGGCGGGTGATGATCTCCTCGCACACCGCTAGACCGATCCCGGAGCCCCGGGCCTTGGAACTGCCTTTATAGAACTTGTTCTTGATGAAGGGAAGCTCCTCCACCGGAACGCCGGGGCCATAGTCCCGGATCTTAATGACCGCCTCCAGGATGTCCTGGTGGATGGACACGTCGATGCGCTTGCCCGAGCCGCCGTGCTTGGCCGCGTTGTCCAGCAGGTTGCAGAACACCTGGCGCAGGCGCTCCGGATCGCCGGAGATGGGCAGCATCTCCTCCTCGCAGTCCTTGTAGGTCAATTCGATGCCTTCCTTTCGGAAGAACTCCTTATAGGTGTACACCGCGTCCTCCAGCTCCGCTTTCAGGTCCAGCGGTTCCACCGAGAGGGTGAAGCGGCCGTCCTCGATGCGGGAAAACTCCAGCAGCTCCTCCACCATGTTGGTCAGGCGCCGGGCCTCGGACACGATGATGTCCAGTCCCTTCTTCACGTCCCTGGCGTCCCGTAGCTCGCCGCTCTGGATGGTCTCGGCCCAGCCGGTGATGGCGGTCAGAGGGGTGCGCAGTTCGTGGGAGACGGAGGAAATAAACTCCGTCTGGGTCTTTTCCGACTGTTTGATCTTCATGGACATATCGTTGATGGTGTCGGTGAGGTCCCCGATCTCATCGTCGAACTTTTTCTCGATCTGGACTCCGTAGCTGCCGTCCGCGATGAGCCGCGCCGTCTCCGTGATGCTGGCCAGCGGTTCCACAATGGACCGGACAAAATACAGGTTGGAAAAATACACCATGGCGAAGATGGCCAGCCCGATGAAGGAAATAATGGACATGGCGATGATAAACTGCCGGTCGATCCGGGACAGGGAGGTGACGTACCGGATCAGACCCACCGTCTGCCCCTGGTAGACCACCGGGCTGGAGACGGCGGCGATACGCTCGCCGGTGGCGGGGTCCCGCCCCATCCACTGGGCGGTGGTCTGGAACTCCAGGGCGTCCTGAATGTCCTGGGTCCCCGGGGTGGAACCGGCGGTCAGGTCATTGCCCGAGTATACCACCGCCCCTGAGGCATCCAGAAACTGCAGCTCCAATTGACTTTTTTCCTCGTAATTGTTGACCGTCTGCTGGGCCGCCGCCCAATACTGGGTCCGGGTATAGTTGCGGAAGCTGGAGGAGGCGGAGCTGGCTTTGCCCGCCAGATCGTTGAGGGTCCCGGCGTAGTAGTAATTCCAAAGGGCCGCCGCGAAGGAGCCCAGGGCCAGCGCCAGAATCAGCAGCACCACGGCGATGCTGTTCAGCAGCCAGCGTTTCCGGATGCCCCGGATCTTGCCCTTGTCTTTTAATTCCGTATGCCTGGCCATGGACCGCACCTCCTTTTCTATCCAGACCGCGTCTGTTTAGCTTCCGCGCCTCAACACCCTCTCGGAGGGTTCAGCTCCCCCACTTGTAGCCGTAGCCTCACACGGTGTTGATGAAAACAGGCTTCTGGGCGTTGAATCCCCATTCCCCGGGCCACCGGCCCGGGCAATGGGTTCCCTTTTTCTTTTCTATCCTCGGCGGAAGTGAATTCCGCCTGCGGAAATTCTTGCCGCTCCGCGGC
>Ga0129308_1000464_pt1 | contig 59973 bp, 54 predicted proteins | sample L827metagenome_FD_94440 | JGI IMG/M metagenome (GOLD analysis project Ga0129308, IMG submission 94440) | Ring-tailed lemur group fecal microbial communities from Wisconsin, USA - L827 metagenome | ecosystem: Host-associated > Mammals > Digestive system > Large intestine > Fecal | place: USA...
GAGGTTCATAACAATCCAGAATGCGCCTTATGTGATGGACCACAGTCATTAAAGCCAGAGAAATACACACAATTACTAGAACAAGTCAAAGACATCGCAAAGATTGTTGGAAAAGAAGTTTAGGAGTGAAAAAAGAATGGAAATGAAAGTTCATTTGGGGAAGGATAGTTATCCCATCTATATTCAACAAGGTTTATTAAATCAAGTTTTAAAATATATTCAACCTGTTTTTAAGGGAAGTAAAATGATGATTATTTCTGATGATCAAGTTTTCTCTTATTATGGTGAGCTTATTGAAAATCAATTGAAGCAGGTATATGAGGTTGGACATGTCATCATTCCTCATGGGGAACAATCCAAAAGATTTGATATTTTACCACAAATTTATAGTCAATTGCTTTCATTTCACTTAACACGTACAGATTTAATTATTGCTTTAGGTGGTGGTGTGATTGGGGATTTGGCAGGTTTTGTAGCCAGTACATTTTTGAGGGGTCTACAATTTGTTCAAATTCCTACATCACTTTTGGCACAAGTAGATTCAAGTGTAGGAGGAAAGGTGGCAGTTGATTTACCTGAGGGAAAGAATCTTGTTGGTGCTTTTAAACATCCTACAATGGTTTTGATTGATCCTTGTACCCTTCAAACATTAGAAAAGAAATTTATTCATGATGGGATGGGTGAAGTGATTAAATATGGTTGTATTTTTGATAAAACTTTATTTGAACAGCTTGCTTCATACAACTCTTTTGATGAATTGTATGAAGATATTGATGATATTGTTTATTGCTGTGTTGATTTAAAAAGAGATGTTGTGGAAAAAGATCTTTTTGACTTTGGTGATCGTTTGGTGTTAAACTTTGGACATACACTTGGACATGCTATCGAACAATACTATCATTATGAACACTATTCTCATGGTGAAGCTGTGAGTATTGGAATGGTTCAATTAACTCGTATTGCAGAGAAGAAAGGTTTATCGCCTCTTGGCACAGCTCAACAAATAGAGACTGTTTTAAAGAAATATGAATTACCAGCTGTTTCACATGTGAAGACATGTGATTTAAAGCAGGCAATGGCTTTAGATAAGAAAAATATTCATAAGAAGCTATCTTATGTCTTATTGAAAGAGATTGGAAATTCTTATGTCTATCCAAGTGATTTATCATTTATTGATGAAGTAGAGGAGGTATAAAATGACAATAGCCATTCAAACAAAACGATTAAGAGGACATGTCAAGGTTCCTCCTTCTAAAAGTATGGCACATCGTGCCATTATTTGTGCCTCTTTAGCTCAAGGAAAAAGTGTGATTCAAAACATTGAATATTCTAAGGATATTGAAGCAACTATTAAAGCTATGAAGGCTTTAGGAACAATCATCATTCAACATGATGATTGTTTGGAAATTGATGGAACAACGACTTTTTTGAAAAATCATATTGAAATTGATTGTTGTGAATCGGGTTCAACATTAAGATTTATGATTCCTATTTCTATTATTTGTGAGGCAAATGTTCATTTTATTGGTGAAGGACGTTTGGGAAAACGTCCGTTAGATGTCTATTATCGTATTTTTGATGAACAGGACATCAGTTATTTATATCATGAAAATGTATTAGATTTATACATTCAGGGACAACTACATGCAGGAATTTTTCATGTTCCTGGAAATGTATCTTCACAGTTTATTAGTGGATTATTATTTGCCTTACCATTGTTGGATGGTGATTCAGTCATTGAAGTGACTTCTCCATTAGAGTCGCGAGGATATATTGATTTGACAATTCAAATGTTGAATCAATTTGGGATACAAATTATCAATCATCATTATGAGAAATTGATTGTTTTAGGAGGACAACGTTATCAGTCTTGTCACTATAGTGTTGAAGCAGATTTTTCTCAGGCAGCCTTTTATTTAGTTGCTGGAGCATTGGGAAATGATGTTGTTTTAGAAGGTTTAAATCTAGATTCTCAACAAGGAGATAAAGTCGCTATTGATATTTTAGAAAGAATGGGATGTTGTTTAACTCATAAAGAGAATGGATATCAAATATATCCTGGAATTTTAAGCGCAACAGATATAGATGGTTCACAATGTCCAGATATCATTCCTATCATTGCGTTAGCTTGTGCTTTGGCAGATGGTGTCAGTCATATTCACAATATTGCAAGACTGCGTCTGAAAGAATGTGATCGTCTGACCGCTACCGTAGAAGTTATCAATCAGTTAGGTGGTATTGCGAAAGAATCAGAAGATTCTATGATAATTGAGGGTGTGAAAAAATTGAGCGGGGGAACTGTTTCCACTCATAATGATCATCGTATGGCAATGATGGAGGCTATTGCTTCAAGCATTTGTGATGATGTTGTGGTCATTGATCAAAAGAATTGTGTTCAAAAATCTTATCCAAGCTTTTGGGAACATTTTGCACTGTTAGGAGGTGTAATTGATGAGTTCAACGTGGGGGACAAATATTGAAATAACGATCTTTGGAGAAAGCCATGGACAGGGTATTGGTATTGTGATAGGCAATTTACCTGCTGGTGTGGAACTTGACATGGAAGATATTCAAAAAAATATGAAACGTCGTGCACCAGGACAAAATAAAATGTCAACACCTCGTCAGGAAAAAGATGAAGTGCATATTATGAGTGGTGTGATTGACAATGTCACAACAGGAGCACCATTGTGTGCCATAATCTATAATAGTGATCAGCATTCTAAGGATTACTCTTTATTGAAAGAATGTATGCGACCAGGGCATAGTGATTATCCTGCATATATCAAATATAAAGGCTTTCATGATGTTCGAGGTGGTGGTCATTTTTCAGGACGCTTGACAGCACCTCTTGTTTTTGCTGGAAGTGTTGCTAAACAGATTTTAAGACAAAAGGGTGTTGTGATTGGCGCACATATTCAAAGTATTAAGGATGTCTATGATGAGTCTTTTGATGTGAATATCACTGAACAAAAAATAGCTCAGATGCTTCAACAACAATATCCAACTTTGAATCAAGAAATGTTCAAGCAAATGCAAGAAGTGATTGAGGAGGCAAGAATGCATCAAGATTCGGTTGGAGGAACGATTGAATGTGCGATTTTAAATGTTCCTGCTGGATTAGGTCATCCATTCTTTGATTCCATCGAGTCACATCTTTCATCATTATTATTTAGTATTCCTGCTGTGAAAAGTGTGAGTTTTGGCTTGGGAGAAAAAATAACACATTTATATGGACATGAAGCAAATGATAGTTATTATTATGATGGTGATGTTGTGCGAACAAGAACGAATAATAATGGGGGAATTTTAGGAGGCATTAGTAATGGCATGCCAATCGTTTTTCGTGTTGGTATTAAGCCAACTCCTTCAATATCTCAGCTTCAACAAACAATTAATGTGAAAACAAAAGAAAATACTGAATTAGAAATTAAGGGAAGGCATGATCCATGTATTGTTCCTAGAGCAGTTGTTGTGGTAGAATCTATGGCTGCATTGGGAATATTGGACATGATGAATAAGGAATGAAAGATTTAAAGACATGTAGAGAAGAAATTGATGTGATTGATCAACAACTCATTCAATTGTTTGAAAAAAGAATGAATATTGCTAAAGATGTGGTGACATATAAAATAGCACATGAGATGCCTATATTTCAATCTGAAAGAGAAATGCAAGTTGTAAAAAAGAATGTGAATCGTGTAGACAATCAAGAGTTAAGAAATTATGCTAAATTATTTGTTCAAGATATGATGAATATTTCTAAATCATATCAAGCATCATTTATTCCCACAAGTAATCTTTATGATCTCAAAGAACCAATGTATGATGGTATAGTTGTAGGATTTCAAGGAGTTCCTGGTTCATTTTCTGAACATGCTTTAGAAAGTTATTTTTCAAAAGAGACCAAAAGAAAGAACTATCCTCAATTTGAAGATGTTTTTAAAGCCTTGTTAAAGAATGAAATTGATTATGGAGTTGTTCCTTTAGAGAATTCCTCAACAGGAGCTATTAATGATAATTATGATTTGATTAGAGATTATGGATTTTCTATTGTTGGTGAGCAAAGTTTATCTATTTCACAACATCTTTTGGGATTGAAAGGAAGTCATATAGAAGATTTAACAGATGTTTATTCACATCCTCAAGGTATTTTACAATGTACACACTTTTTATCAAAATATCCGAATATTCAAACACATGAATATGCTAATACAGCAACTGCTGCGCAATATGTTTCAGACCAAAAGAATTCTCATTTAGGAGCTATAGCATCAAAAAAAGCTGCTGAATTGTACGATTTAGAAGTCTTACAAGAAAATATTCAAAATGTTAAAAGTAATTCAACTCGTTTCATTATTTTTGCGAAGCATTTAGAGAAAAGACATGATGCAACTTGTGTCAGTGTTGTCTTTACTGTTAAACATGAAGTTGGAGCCCTATATCAAGTCATGAAAATTATCAATGATCATCAAATTAATATGCTTCGTATTGAATCAAGGCCTTTGAAAGAAACACCTTGGGAGTATTATTTTTATGTGGATTTTGAAGGAAACTTGGAAAATCAAAGTATCGTTCAAGCTTTAGAGGATATGAAAGCTCATACGATTACTTTAAGAGTGTTGGGAAACTATGCAAAAAAGTAGGAGAAGTGTATGAAAAATATTGTATTAATTGGAATGATGGGGTGTGGAAAAACAACAGTTTCTAAACTCTTGGCTGAAAAACTAGTAAGAGAAGTCATTGATATTGATGAATATTTGGTTCATAAATACCAGATGAGTATTCCTGAAATGTTTGATATTTCTGAAGATTATTTTCGTAAAAGAGAGACAATTTGTTGTCAGGAAATTGGACAATTGGAGAATACAATTGTTTCTACTGGTGGTGGTGTCATTAAAAATCATATAAATATAAAAGCTTTACATGAGAATGGAATGATTTTTTATTTAGACCGCCCAATCGATAATATTTATCAGGATGTTGATATTGCATCGCGTCCACTTTTAAAAGACGGTCCTGAAAAGTTATATGAACTCTATTATGAAAGACATCAGCTTTATCTTGATTCATGTGATTATCATGTAATGAATGATCAAACATTAGATGATGTTGTTGAAAAAATTATAAAACTTTATCAAGAAAGCAAATAGGTGCAAGAGGGAAGACTTGCACCTATGTTTCTATAATTAAATATAGAGGAAAAGGATTGAATTTAGATGATAAATATGAGGTTTTATCATCTATGATTATATTATCATAGAGATGTGTACATTTTGTGTCAAATTGTGAAATGAATTCTATTTTTTTTGTAGATTGTTTTCATAATTGAGGATGGCATCTTCCCATGGCTGGCGATCTTTTCTTTTTTCAAATTCAGACAGTTCATGATAGTCAACCAATAGGGGATGTTTTCTTTTATCGTTGTCTCTCTTGGTGTCATATTGCCAATTATGTAAATAATGGTATCGACACCAACGAATATGTTCAATTTCTTCTAATTCACATAATTGCTCATCTGTTAATTGTTTGTAATAATCCATAAGTGATATAGTTAAATCTTTCATTCTATGTTGTAAAATTCTTATTTTGTTTATACTATGATCTGCTTGAGCAATATTTGAATAACGAACAAATGAATTTAAATGGCTCCAATCATTTAGAAAAGTCTGACATGTTAAACATGTTTTATGGCAATCTTTTTGGCAGATATATTGTTGAAAGTAATGGGCATGAATTTTCATGGCATCGTGTAGGGTACTTTCATTCATAATCACATCTTCACTTAATAATTGTTTTTCATCTCCAAAAACATAAAGATGCTTTCCCCACAAATAATCAATTATATCAGGATAAAGATATTTAATATCTATTCTTTTCACAACAAAGTATTTTTGAATCTCATTTAATAAATGAAGATTCTTTTCATCTTCTTCCTCAACTAAAATAATACGATCTGCCTTTGATAAAATATCTTGATGATTTTGCCAAGAATCATGATAAAAGATTAAACTATCACATGATAAAGATATTTTTTGGATAGATAAACATTGTTTTAATTGATAATGCCTTGACAAATATTCAGTACCGTCATTAAAAATGTGATACTGGATTTGAGAATGTGTATCAAGAACATTAAAAAGTAGAGCTTGATTTAAGAGTTCTTTTCCATAACTTCCAAAACCTAAAATAACAATGATTTTTTCATTAAATTCTAATGGATATTGTTTCCAATAAAGGCGAGCACAATTTTCTGCAATATTGCATAATATAATATGTTGTTTTTCATAACTTCCTCGTCTCAATGAATCGGTGATTAAATAAAATTGATGATCTTCTTGAAAATATTTTTGATGATCAAATAAGTATTGGAACATCTCGTTATTTGTACGAAAGGCGAAAATATGTTGCTTGGCTTTCCAAAGAATAGCATGATTCATGACAGTTGAGTTCTTTATATTCGTATCCAATTTAGGTATAATAGGGCTATTTCCATGAAGTATAATCAAATTGTTATTTTGGAGGCGACGATAATCTTGATATTTCACATAAAGAGACTGAATGACAATAATCACTATATTTGCTGATATAAAGATGGCGAGCCACCTTGCAATTTCTATATATGTATTGATTTGTTCAACGGAAACCATGAGACTCATAGCGAATAATGCTGTTGTTGCATAAAGACAATCTAAAATAGAGTGTGAATAAGATTGGTAAAAACCGATGATTCCAAATATGTATGTTGCAATAATACCTATCATTATAAAGATGTTTTTCTTCTTTTTCATTGTTCTCCCTCATCCTTCTTGAATATTATTATAATTTTTTTTAGAGAACCAATCAATCATTTCTTATTGATTTTACATGATGAGATACAGGATTACCCCATTTGATTGTTTTATCAAAAAATGATGAGAACAATTCTTTTTCATTTATCATTTCTATGTGTTTCAATTTTTAAGCAATTATTCTTGCTGTAATAGGCATAAAATAGAGAAAAAAAATAACGGCTTTTATAATTTGTTTCAAGATAAAGGGTCAAAGAAAATATATAATCTGATAACTGTGATAAGAATGATGATTTTTGTAATTTTATTTCTTTTATGATAAAGGTTATGATTTTTATTTACTTTTGTTTTTGATTATCGTTATAATAAATAAAATAATTATTGTTAAGATTGACAAATAAGAAATAAAGATTATACTGATAATTAGATTATCGATAATCTAATTATCAGTTGAAAGGAGCAAAAATGGCAAAACCAGATAAATCAATAAATCCTAGAATACTGAAAAGTGCAAAAGAAGAATTTCTAAAAAAAGGCTTTGAAAAAGCTTCTTTAAAAACGATTTGTGCTAATGCTGATGTGACGACAGGAGCATTATATAAACGTTATAAAGGAAAAGAAGAATTATTTGGAGCTGTTGTACAGCCAATACTTGATGATTTGAATGTTGTCTTAGAGTCTAAGAAAATAGAAAATCGTGGGTATTTAACAGATGAACAGTTAAAACAAGCATGGGATATGGATGAAGAAGCAATGCTTTGGTGGTTTAATTTTCTTTATCAAAGAAAGGACGATTTTGTTCTTTTATTAAGCTGCAGCGAAGGAACAAAATACTCACGTTTTGATCATGATTGGGTACAGGTCATGACAACAACTACTTATCAATATTATTTAGAGCTTGTAAAAAGAGATTTATCTCATAAAAAAATATCTGAAAAGGAATTACACGTTCTTCTTTCAGCATTTTGGGCAACGATTTATGAACCTTTCATTCATGATTTTACATGGGATGAAATTGTAGAACACAGTCATACTGTCTGTTTACTTTTCGACTGGTTTAAAGTATTAGGTATTTAAATAAACTCCTTAAGGGAGTTTATAAAAACACCAGAAGTTAGCTTTAACTAACTACAGAAAGGAGAATTTATGTTTAAAAAAGTATTGGAGTATACAGGAAAATATCGAAAAACAACCTATTTAGCTGTTATGACTTTAATTGTCAGTGTTATTTTTAGTGTTGTCCCTTATTATTTTGTATATCAGATTATTGATCGTTTGTTGAATCATCAAACATTGACAGTTTCTTATTTGGTATATCGTGTTATTGCAATTGCAATATGTTTAATACTATATGCGATTTTATATGTGTTAGGATTAACTTTATCACACAAAAGCGCTTATCATACGTTAAAAAACTTACGTATTTCTTTACAGAGAAAATTAGAAAATAAACCTTTAGGAATAATTGAAAATAAAGGTGTAGGGGCTTTAAAAAAGATGTTCATTGATGATATTGATTCGATTGAGTTGATTTTAGCTCATGCTTTACCAGAAGGAATCGCTAATTTAACGATACCTGTTATTATTTATGCTGCTATGTTTTTAGTTGACTGGAAATTAGCACTCTTATCATTATGTTCATTACCACTAGGAATGTTTGCTATGGGAGCAATGTTTAAAATTGGTATGAAAGAAATGAACAATTACTATGCTTCAGCACAAAAAATGAATAATACAATTATTGAATATATCAATGGTATGGAAGTTGTTAAAGTATTCAATCGTGATGGTGAATCTTATCATCGTTATGAAGATGGTATTATGTCTTATCGTGATTTCACACTTGCCTGGTATAAACTTTGTTACCCATATATGGCATTATATAGTTCTCTTATACCATGTGTTGCAATAGTGACATTACCACTTGGTTCTTATTTTGTTTTATGTGGTTATTCTACATTAAGTCATTTGGTTCTTGTTTTATGCATGTCTTTTGCTATTGGAACACCACTTCTTAAAGCTATGTCATTTGGCGGAACATTGCCACAAATCAATTATAAAATTGAATCTTTAGAAAAAATGATGGATTTGGCCTCATTGAAACAAAGCTCACAACAATATCAGGGAAAAAATTATGATATTACTTTTGAAAATGTTTGCTTTGCTTATCAGGAAGATGAAGTTATTCATGATATTTGTTTAAATATTAAACAAGGTAGTATAACTGCTTTTATTGGTGAATCTGGAAGTGGGAAATCAACGCTTGCTAAGTTATTGGTTCATTTCTATGATCCAACAAAAGGAAAGATTTGTATTGGGGGACAAAATATTCAGGATATGAGTCTTGAATCACTTAATCAGCAGATTTCCTATGTTTCTCAAGATCAGTTTTTATTTAATATTTCACTTATGGAAAATATTCGTATGGGAAATTTAAATGCCAGCGATGAAGATGTTATTGAAGCGGCTAGAAAAGCACAATGCCAGGAGTTTTTAGAAAAATTAGAAAATGGCATTTATACATTGGCTGGAGATGGAGGCAAACAACTTTCGGGTGGTCAAAGACAAAGAATTTCTTTAGCTCGTGCTATTTTGAAAAATGCACCAGTTATTGTACTTGATGAAGCAATGGCTTTTATGGATCCAGAAAATGAAGATAAAATGAATAAAGCCATAGCAGAAATGATTAAAGATAAAACTGTTATTGTTATTGCTCATCGCTTGCAGACAATTGAACATGTTGATCAGATTTGTGTATTAAATAATGGTTATTTAGAAGCAACTGGTAAGCATGATCAGTTGTTAAAAACATCATCAAGTTATCAAAAATTATGGCAGGCTGCTTTAAGCAGTGAAAAATGGAAAGTTGCTGCGAAAGGGGTGAAAGCATGATTGCATTAATGAGTCGTATTCTTCATGTTTCAGGTCAATATAAAGGCAAGATTTATCAGGCATTTGTCTGTTCATTTTTTAAGTCAATACTTTCTAAGACGCCATTGTACTTTGCTTTTATTGTATTTGAGGCATTTTATTATCAAAACATGAATCAACAGTTGTGTATAATACTTGCAATTGCACTCGTTGTTTGTGTGATTTTAGAAGCTGTTTGTCAAAACTTTAGTGATCGTTTTCAAGCTTATGCTGGACTCAATATGTTTGCTGATATGAGAATGGATCTGGGTGCACACTTAAGAAAGATGCCAATGGGTTATTTTACGGAAGGAAATATTGGTAAAATTAGTTCGGTATTATCGACTGATATGGTTTTTATTGAAGAAAATTGTATGAGTCAGATTGCTAATATGATGAATTATTTATTTACACAAGCAATAATGATTGTTTTTATGTTTTATTTAAATATTTATTTAGGAATCGTTTCACTTGCTTTAATTGGTATGATTCTACTTGTTGCTAAAAAAATGAATAAAGTCGCTTTGGATAATTCTGATATGCGTCAACAACAAAGTGAAAATCTTACAAATGCTGTATTAGATTATATTGAAGGAATGGGAGTTATTAAAACCTATAATCTTTTAGGAGAAAAATCAAAAGAATTAACTGATAATTTTGAAAAAAGCTGTCAGGCAAATCTTCAATTTGAAGAAGAATTAGCACCATCACATCGTTTATTAGGAATTGCTTGTGGTTTGAGTTCAGCAATTATTTTGGCTTTATCATTATATTTAAGTCATTATCAATTATTATCAGTTCCTTATTTGATAGGTGTTATTTTATTCGTCTTTGATTTATTCGCTCCAATCAAAGCATTTTATAGTCAAAATTCAAGATTAACTGTTATGAATAGCTGCATGGATCGTATTGAGGATGTTTTTAGTCAAAAAGAATTATTAGATGAAGGACAAATGCAGCCTTCTATAGAAAATCATACAGAAATTCATTTTGATCATGTTCACTTTGGTTACGGTGAAAAAGAAGTTCTTCATGATATTACCTTTACATTAAAGAAAAATCAAATGTTGGCTCTAGTTGGCTTTTCAGGAAGTGGAAAGACAACGATTGCTAATTTGTTAGCTCGTTTTTGGGATATTGAGCAGGGAACAATCAAAATTAATGGTGTTAATATTAAAGATATGCCGTTATCTTTATTAATGGATAATATAAGTATGGTATTTCAAAGAGTTTATTTATTCCAGGATACAATATATAACAATATAGCAATGTCACGCCCTTCAGCCAGCTATGAAGAAGTCATTGATGCTGCGAAAAAAGCAAGATGTTATGATTTTATCATGGCATTACCAGATGGTTTTGAAACAGTTGTAGATGAAGGTGGGTCATCATTATCAGGAGGTGAAAAACAAAGAATTTCTATTGCCAGATGTATTTTAAAAGATGCACCAATTGTTATTTTAGATGAAGCCACAGCAAGTGTTGATGCTGATAATGAAAGTTATATTCAAGAAGCAATTTCTCAACTTGTTAAGGGAAAAACATTACTTGTCATTGCTCATCGTTTAAATACTATACAAGAAGCAGATGAAATTTTAGTTATTGATAATGGAAGAATTGTTGAACAGGGAACACATCAGCAATTGCTGAATAAACAGGGTGTTTATCATCAATTTGTTGAGTTAAGACAGGCTAAAAAAAGTTTGGACTTAGGTCATATTTAAAAGAATGATATTTGTCATTCTTTTTTATATGGTCAACATAATGATGAAGCTGTTGCAAGTTATGAATATGATTATTGTGTTGATACATTTATGAATGATAGGATGTTTTTCCAGGAATAAAAAGATGATGTTTATTTGGTACAGAACATATTAATAAAGAGCATCAGCAAAAATAATTTTTTATCATAATTTTTAATAATGACTATAAAATTATCAATAAAAGTGATAAACTATCATTAGTTAGAATAGGGTAACTATTAAGGAGGAAAGAAAATGAAAGTTTATACTTTTGGAAATAGAGAAAATAAAACACTTATGTTAATACCTGGTACTTGCTGTCACTGGAAAAAAACATTTGGACATGTTATTCCTTTACTTGAAAAGGAATACTATGTTTTGTGTGTTTCATTTGATGGTTTTGATGAAACAGAAGATACAGTTTTTATTAATATGATTGATGAAACAAAAAAAATAGAAAACTATGTTATAGAACATTTTCATGGAAAAATTGATATAGTATACGGCTGTTCATTAGGTGGATCGTTTGTTGGTCTTTTAACACAAAGACAAAAAATACATATTTGCCATGGTATTTTAGGAAGTTCAGATTTAGATCAAACTAATCGATTTATAGCTAAAATACAATGTCAATTAATTACATCAATACTTTATAAAATATTACAGACTGGGAAGATACCACAATTTTTTCAAAAGAAAATAGATAAAAAACAAGATGAATATATTAATAAAATGATGGATTTGTTTTCTATTGGCACAACAGAAATGTCTTTTGTAAAAAAAGAAAGCATTTATAATCAATTCTATTATGATCTCATAACATCTATTGGTGATAATATTGAAGTCGATAACACAACTATTCATATATTTTATGCAACAAAAATGGGTGAAAAATATTTAAAAAGATATAAAAAACATTTTAAACATCCTGATATTATTTTTCAAAATTATCAACATGAAGAATTATTAGTATGCTATCCTGAAAAATGGGTAGAAGAAATACAAAAATGTACAAGGAAAGAATGTCAATGAAGAGTTCAATTCGCCTAAAATTACATCATAAACGTATTTTAACAGAAAAAAAGATAAGACAGCTTGAAAAAGAAAATAAAGCAGAGCAAAGATATACTGCAACAATATCGGATATTCATTTTTTGATTACAGGTCTTTTATGTGATGTTGGCTGGATAACACATCTTATTTTTGAAATCAAATATTTAAATCAATATCATTTTCATTTAGAAAATTCTCATATATTTATTTTTGATATTTTATCATTAATAACATTGATCATGGTCAATGTTGGTATTATCTATACGATTTACCTAAATATCATTCATGAAAAAGAGATTGCACTGCGTTGTCAAAAAAATTTAAGTTTTGGCATGACTATTACAGGCGGATTATTATCAGGGATTATCGCACTTATACAATTATGGCTAACTTCTATTATTGGACGAAATGCAATAGAATGTGTTTTTGTTATTGCTGGGGGTTTTATTAATTTTATTTTTGGGTTGCCAATCTTTTTATCTTTTAAAAAAGGTATTATCTATAGTGATGAAATAAAATAGTAAACAAAAAAGAAGGCTTCGATATTTTTATAAAATAGTTTATAATGATTTGTTTTTATTAAATATATGACAAGAAATATATTTATGACAAAGTGATAATTATAAAAATAAAAGACTATTTAAGATATCATAAATAAAAAGGGACTGATGCTATAAAATAAAGACTATCTTCACATGATATGTTTTTTATAAAAATAATGCTATATTGTAAAAGCAGAAAATAAAAGCGTTAAGATTCAGTATTTGATTTTAACGCTTTTTCGTTTCTTTATGAGAAGCTTTTCGATATTCACTTGGAAGCAAACCCGAACTTTTTTTAAAAAGTTCTGTAAAGCGACTGGCATTTTTATAACCAACACTTTGGGCAATTTGATGTATAGGAATATCGGTATTTGTTAACATAAATTCTGCCTGTGACATACGACGATGCTGAATATATTCAGTAATTGTTAAATGATGATATTTTTTAAAGGCGTTCTGTAATTTTGTACGACTCATACAGGCAATTTTTGATAATTGATTTAATGATATATTGTCAGCAAAATGGTCGTTTAAATAAAGTGTGACAGTTTCTATTTGATAGCTGTCTTTTAAAGTCAATTGTCTTTCATTGCTTTTTTTATTTTTATGATATTCAACTATTAAGCCAACTGCTTCAGCAACTTTGCTTTCATAAAACATTTTTGCTGCCATGCCTTTACCACGATAAGTCATGACCTGATGCAGTAGTTTTGACATTTCAGGAAAATCAAATGTTTGATCTACGGCAATAAATCCAGTTAATGGATTTTCATAATCAGTCAAATATTTTTCTTTTAAATATTTTTTATAATATTCTGGCATGATTTCTATACCAATAGAATAGACAGGAATATTTTTATGAATCAATACTTTATAGGACTGATAACCACCAATAAATGTTTGAACTGCTCCTGCTTTTAATTTTCTATAGGGAGAAAGTTCTTCACCAGAAATTGATTCATATTTGGTAATACTTAAACATTCAGGCATATCAAATGTTAAAATTGTATCTTTATGTAAATAAAAATGATGAATTTTTATATCAAACATATCTTTATGACTATATATCCAATATGTACCAACGCCCACTTGATTTGACAATTGCCAAGTAGTCCCCATTTCACAATATTCATCATCATTTTCCTTTATTTGAAAACCTTTTTCTGACAATTCTTTTTGATAAAAATCCTTCATCATATTATTCATTTTATATTATTCTCCTTTTACCATGATTACACATAAAAATATCCAGATTACACAAACAAAAGCTCTCTTTATTGTTAAAAATGAATAGGCAAGGTATTATGTATTTGGTTAGCTAAAACTAACTTGAAGATAACATAAAACATTATATTAGTCAATGGTGATAGGAGGAAAAAGAAATGAATTATCAAAAAAACGAAAACAAATTCAATACGAAAGATTTAGTAACTATTGGTATTTTTACAGCCTTATTTTTCGTCTTTCAACTCATTGGGGCATTTCCTTTAATGATGAACCCAGCAACAATGTTTTTTATGCCTTTTGGTATAGCATTACTTTGTGGACCAATTATTTTACTTTTACTTGCCCAGGTCGCAAAACGTGGCTCTTTAATAATAGTAGGAATAGTCAATTCTATTATTTGGTTTGTGACTGGGATGCATTGGGGTATGGTAATTGGCTATACTTTAATGGGTATTATTGCTGATTTTGTAGCAGGAATAAAAGATTATAAAAGTATAAAATTGAATATTTTAGCTTATGCGTTATTTTGTTTAGGACCAACTGGATCCTTTGTTGTTTATTTTATTGATCCATCAGGTTGGGCAACAACAATGCTTCATAACGGAACATCGATGGAAATCATCAAAGGATTAAATGAAATAGCAGCTTCTTGGATATTACCTGTCATTTTAATAGGGACGCTACTCATTGCAACTATTTCTGGCATTATTGGCAAGAAACTATTAAAAAAACAGTTTGAAAAAGTAGGAATGATTCAATGAAAAAAGATTTGAAACAGAGTTATGGACTTGATCCACGTACCAAGATATGTCTTTTGTTTCTATGTGTGTTTGCTGCCTTGGTGGCACCGTCATTAAAATATGAATTTTGTCTCGTTGTTATGATTTGTTTATTAGGAATATATCAGCGTGTTACAAGATATGCACTCATCTCTTTTTTGATATATTTTTTGATTTATAAAACAACAGCGATATTAGTGCAAATCAATGGAAATTTCCAGGTCGCTCTTATTGCTTTTTTAGGTCTGATCCATAAGGTTTATCCATGTGGAATATTATCAGGAATTATGATTTCAACAACACGTGTAACTGAATTTATAACAGCAATGTATAAATTACATATTCCACAAAAAGTCGTTATTCCTCTTGCAGTGATGCTAAGATACTTGCCAACAATCAAAGAAGATATGGGGTATATCAAAGATGCAATGTATTTACGTGATGTATCTCCTTCTTTTTTAGGTTTTTTTAAAAATCCTTTGTTTACAGCAGAGTGTATTTATGTACCACTGATGATGAGAGCATTACAAACAGCAAATGAATTAACCGTTGCATCAATAACAAGAGGAATAGAAAATCCAGTTAAACGAACAAGTTACATTCAACTGGGATTTCACATTCGAGATATTTTTATTGTCATTTGTTTCATAGTTTTGACTTGTTTATGTTTTATATAAAGAGGTGATTTGATGTTAACGATAGAAAATCTTTCTTTTCGATATAAAGGCAGAGAAGCCAATAATCTTAAAAATATAAATCTGGATATTCAGGAAGGAGAGTTTGTCCTTTTATGTGGACGCAGTGGTTGTGGGAAAACAACAATCATACGTTTTATCAATGGCCTAATTCCACAGTTTTACAAAGGAAAAGTAGAAGGAAAAGTTTTGCTTGATAAACAAGATATTTTTGAAATTCCAATGTATGAACTATCAAAAAGGATTGGTTCTGTTTTTCAAAATCCCAGAACACAGTTTTTTAATGTGGATGTAGATAGTGAAATTGCTTTTGGTATTGAAAATCAGGGACTCCCTAGAAAACAATTAGAACAACGGGTACAAACGACTATCAATGATTTACAACTTGAAAAGTTAAGTGGCATGAATTTACATGACTTATCAGGAGGAGAAAAGCAGAAAATTGCTTTTGCTTCTACTTATGCAATGGATAGTGAGATTTATCTATTAGATGAACCATCATCCAATTTAGACAATGAGTCAATAGAAAGTTTACATGATTATCTCCAAATTCTCAAAAATAAAAAGAAAACAGTGATTATTGCAGAACACAGACTTCATTATTTATTAGATTTGGCAGATAAAATTGTTTATATCGAAGATGGCACTATTCAAAACATATATACATCTGAATTACTCACTGCTTTACCACTTTTACAGCGTGAAAAAATGGGATTAAGAGCGTTGGATTTACAAACTATAAAAATAAAAAATCAAAAGCCCGCTCAACAAAATGATCCCGTATTGGCTATTGAAAGTTTAAGTTTATTTTATAAAAAGCATTGTATTTTAAAGGATATTTCTTTTAAAGCATCTTATGGTGAAATTATTGGTATAGTTGGCTGTAATGGTGTAGGAAAATCAACATTTTCAAAAGCTCTTTGTGGTTTGCATAAAAAGAGTAGTGGCAAGATATTTTATCATGGAGAAAAGATGACTCGCCAACAATGTATGAAAATATCTTATCTGGTTATGCAAGATGTTAATTATGAATTATTTGCTGAAAGTGTTTATCAGGAATGCTGTTTAGGTATTAAAAATCCCAATAAAAAAATGATTGAAGAAACATTGACTTTGCTAGATTTAATGCAATACAAAGATGTGCATCCTCATATTTTATCAGGTGGACAAAAACAGCGAGTAGCAGTAGCTGTCAGTATGATATGTCAAAAAGAATTGCTTATTTTTGATGAGCCAACAAGTGGTCTTGATTATGACAGCATGATACAGGTGTCTCATTTATTTAAAAAACTATCGTCTTTAAATAAACTCATATTTGTTGTTAGTCATGATTATGAATTTTTATGTCAATGCTGTCATCGTATTATTCATTTTGATGACAGTCAATTAGTACATGATTTTTTCATCGATAATCATTCAAAAGAATTATTCAAAAAGATATTGAAGATAGGGGGGTCTTATAATGAATAAAAAAGAAAATCCCATAAAATTATTATTAAAATGGGCAGGAAAAGAAAAATATTGGCTGTATTTATCGGTTATTCTTTCATTTATAAGCGGGATATGTATTATGATACCATATTATGGAATATATCAATTAATGGATGCTGTCTATACACGTACTTGTACAAAAGAATTTGTTTTACACAATTGTATTTTAGTGATTATTGGTTTAGTTGTTCGTTTTATCCTTTTTGGAGCATCTGGTGTTGCTTCACATAAGGGGGCTTATCGTACATTATTTAATGTAAGATGTATGGTGACAGAACATTTAGCAAAAGTACCTTTAGGGACATTAAATGAAAAAAATACTGGTGATATAAAAACGGTGTTGAATGAAGATATCGAAAAATTAGAGTTGTTTTTATCACATCATATACCAGAATTAGTTTGCTATTTAATTGGACCAATTGTTGTATTTATTTATTTGATTAGTGTCAATTGGATATTAGCGTTAGTGTCTTTAGTGCCATTATTTTTATCTTTTGTAGTTATGGGAGTTATGTTTGTAAGAGTTTCAAAACTTATGGATCGTGCCAATGCTTCTATTTCAGGATTAAACTCAGTAATGGTAGAATATGTTAATGGAATGAAACTCATTAAAGCCTATAATATGTCTAGTCAGTCTTTTCAAAAATATAAAGATGCTGTCAAAGAAGAAAATGATGTTTGGAATTTGATGTCAATAAGTTCCGCACCGTTTTATGCTGCTTTTATCGTTATTGCTGAATGTGGTATGCTTTTACTTGTCCCATTAGGGGGTTATTTCTTTTTAAACAGTTCGATTACTGCTAGTACATTTTTATTATTTGCTTTTGTTGGTTCAATGTATTTAACAGAAATCAGACCATTACAAGAAATTTCTAGTAACTTTGCACAGGTTTTAATGGGGGTAACGAAAACAGAAGAAATTTTAAAAATACCTGTATTTACAGGTGGCAGTGATTTTCCAGCAAATCATGATATTGAATTAAAAAATGTATCTTTTTCATATGATCAAAAAACAAATGTATTAGAAAATTGTCATCTTAAAATAGAAGATGGGCAACGTATGGCGATTGTCGGGAAATCAGGAGCGGGAAAAAGTACAATTATTCAACTTATATCCCGTTTTTATGATGTAAGTCAAGGAGAGGTATTGATAGGTGGAAAAAATATCAAAGATATAGATTATGAAATACTGCTAGAAAATATTGCAGTTGTTTTTCAAAAGACGTTTTTAACAAGAGACAGTGTATTAGAAAATATTCGGATGGGTTTAAATGCTTCTTTAGAAGAAGTCAGAACAGCCGCAAAGAAAGCACAAATCGATGATTTTATTATGTCATTACCAGATGGCTATGACACAAAGGTTGGAAGTTTTGGAACACGTTTTTCAGGGGGAGAAAAACAAAGAATAGCGATAGCCAGAGCAATCTTAAAAAATGCACCAATACTGATTTTAGATGAAGCGACTAGTGCAGCTGATCCAGAAAGTCAAGTAGAGATAGATAAAGCTATTGAAAATCTATGTCTGGGTAAAACTGTCATTATTGTTGCTCATCGTTTAAGTGCTTTAAAAATGTGTCAGCAGGTTGCAGTAGTAGAAAAGAAGACGATTACTTGTGTTGGAAGACATGATTATGTTCGTCAAAATAATGAATATTACGATCAGGCATGGAAAGACTATGAAACAGCAAGAAATTTTTCATATCGAATAAAAGGTGGTGTACAACATGAATAATCAGGTATTTCAAAAAAACAGTCAATTTTATTTAGGAGTTATTTTAACAATTGTTGAAGGACTTTTAGCGGGTTGTAATTTCTTTCCTCTTTATATGGTTATGCAAATGCTTTGGAATAATCAAGTTAGTATGCCAACATTATGGAAAGTGACAGGCTTATTAGCACTGATTTATATTTTGAGGTTAATTATTTATGGAACAGGATATACTTTTTCACAAATTGGTGGTGCCAAAGTTAGTAAAAATCTTCGTTTATTTCTCGGAAATAAAATGAAATCTATTCCTCTATCACACTTTACAAAGGGGCAAACGGGACAATATATGAATATAATTACCTCTGACGTCAATAATTATGAGAAAGTATTGACGCATACTGTAGGCGATATTATCAAATATACAGCTTTATCATTAATGTTAGTCGTTTTTATTGCTTATATTTGGTTACCGGGTGGCTTAATCATGTTTGTTATTGAATTATTGGAAATCCCATTTATGTATATTGCATTTGTGATTGTAAAAGTATATGGAACAAAGAAAAATGAAATAAGCAGTGAATGTGTTAGTGGAATCGTTGAGTATACCATGGGGATTCAAACATTTCGCTCTTATGGTATAGGCGGTATGAAAAATAAAATGGTAACAACAGCTATGAAAGAATATAGTGATGTTTCATATGAATATGAAGCTCACGGCATTCCCTTAAATGCCTTACAGAATATATGTATTTTTTCAGGTATTCCTATAATGTTGTGGTTTGCTTATCAACCAGCTGTACATGGAACTATTGATATAGTTTCTTATCTGTTAATATGTATGTTGCCAATGTTTCAGGCAAAGTTATTAGATAGTTTAACACGAAGTTTAATGAATTATAAAAATTTAATGATTTCCAAAAATAAAATAATGCAAATTATTAATGAAAAAGAAGAAAAAGGTCATCAAGAATCATTTGAAACTCATCAATACAATATTATTTTCAACCATGTTGATTTTTCATATGTTGAAAACGAACCAGTATTAAAAGATATATCATTTTCAATTGATGATAAAAAGTTGACTGCTATCGTTGGTGATTCTGGTTCAGGTAAATCGACGATTCTTAATCTGATAGCTAAATATTATGATGTCGATCAGGGAGAAATCTTCATTGGAAAACATGATATTTGCAATTTGGCATCTCAAAATGTTTTGAAACAAATTTCCATGGTTGATCAGGATGTCTTTTTATTCAATGATACGATCAAAAACAATATTCGCTATGCAAGAAATGATGCTAGTGATGATGAAATTATTGCAGCTTGCAAGGAAGCTAACGCTCATGAATTTATCATGAAGATGGAAAAAGGGTATAATACAATGGTAGGAGAAAATGGCAGTAAATTATCTGGTGGTGAAAGACAGAGAATATCGATTGCCAGAGCTATCATCAAAAATAGTCCAATACTGTTATTGGATGAAGCTACTGCATCATTGGATATAGAAAATGAATTGGCAGTAAAACAAGCCATTGTCAATTTATTAAAAAGAGAAAAGACAGTCGTGATGATAGCTCATACTTTATCAATAGTAAAAAACGCTGATAAGATATTGGTTGTTTCAAATGGCAAGATTATTGAGGAAGGATGTCATGAAAAACTGATAGAAAAAAATGGTAAATATGCTTCTATGTGGCAGGCAGAACAACAATTATCCAATTCATAATTTCATATCATATCAATCAAATTATTGGATTGATATGAAGTATGGTTTATAAAAGCAAAGATGAATCAGCTTGGCGTTATGATGTAGAAAAGAGACAAAGATTTGGTATTTTTGTTTTGTGAGATATGTTCCAAGGGATATTTATTGGCAGATGCCAATCGAAAAACAAATTGAGATGGTGTTTATTGAGGAAGTGATATTTGTAAAAAAGAGTTAAAATAGGCTGTCAATGCAGTAAGTGAAGGAGCAATTGCTGAATATCTTTAGAAAATGTATTATATGCACGTCCAATAGATAAAAATAATGTTATAGTCAGTATTTTTTGAATAACCCTCAATTTTTTTATTGTTCTCCCCATCCTTCTTGAGTATTATCATTTTTTAGAGAACCAATCAATCATTTTATATTGGAAAAAAATGAGAAATATTTTATAATATATAAAGGAAATAATCTCTAATAAATATCAGGAAATATGAGTGTCAATGGATATGTGAGGGATAAAAGAATGAGAAAACAGAATATTGTTATTTTTTCGGCTGGAGAGTCTATTCGTAATGGACGTATAGATTATATTAAAAGTAAGCTAAGCGAACATCATATTGATTGTACAAATTGGGATGAGTTATTTTATACAGCTAATGACATGCAAAATATTGCTTTATTGCCTCTTTTGATTAAAAAAATACCAACCTTTGATTTTGCTTTGATTGTTGCTGAAGGTGTTGATGAAATCAACTTAAGACAAAGTGAGAAAGTGAAAAGTATGCGTGATAATGTTGTTTTTGAAATAGGATTATGTGTTATGGCTTTAGGAGCGAAACGCGTGATTCTTTTTTCTGAACAAGGATTACGGTTGCCTGAAGATCTTATTGGAAAGGGTGGAATTGGCATTCATCAAATTGAATTTGAAGTGCATAATATAGATTATAAATTATTGGAAGTTGAATCTCTTGTTAAAAAATACAATATGACCTATGATTATGCATTAGCTCAGATTGCCTCATATATTCGTTCAAATGCACAAAATATGAGTCCTGTTTATGTTGGGGCATCTGTTGCTTTGGCAGAATCTTATTTTTATAATTTCTTAAAACGTTTAGTCACATATTTAGATCAACCTATTATTGATCCTTATACACATCAAGAAATCAATATTGATTTAGATAAGGTCTCTATCCGTGTTTGCATTCCAACAACTTTACAAGATCATATGAAAACAAAGATTCAAAATTATTATTGTGAAAACGGACTGAAAAATTATTATATTGAAAATGCTGGGACACGTAGCTTATTGTTTAAGGCTAAATTTGAGGAAGAACATTTTATCATTATGGATATACCAACTTCAATAACTGCTTCTTATTCAATTGTTAATGCTATTTTAAACTTAGATTCTGATGATATATTTGATGATAATGCAAGAGAACGTTATATGCTAAAGGAGCTTGATATGTTTCAATATACTTTATCAAAATTTTTGAATGATAAACAATTGAATCAATCATCAGTTTTAGAAAAGGATTTATATAAAAATCAAATCATTGTGAATAGACTTTCTCAAATTCATCTGATGAGAATAGAGATAAAATAATATGTGATTGATTTGCAAATAGACTATATATTTATAAAAATTTTATTTATAATAGAAGAAGAGGTGAATGAAATGAAAAATTATTTATGTGTTGACGTTGGTGGGACATCAATGAAAATGGCTCTTATTGATGAGACAGGAACAATCTTAAAAACAAATTCTCAAACAACTCCATCAACCTTGGAAGAAATGTATAATGTGATGGAAGAAGCTTTTCATGCTTATGATGATGTTCAAGGATTAGCTCTAAGTATGCCAGGAGCTGTTGATAGTGAAAAAGGTGTGATTGGTGGTTCTAGTGCACTTGATTATATTCATGGGCCATGTATCAAGAAGGATTTAGAAGAGCGCTTAGGGGTCCGTGTAGAAATGGAAAATGATGCCAATTGTGCAGCTTTAGCCGAAGTTTGGAAAGGTGCTGCAAGTGATGTTGATGATTGTTGCTTCATTGTGAGTGGAACAGGTATTGGTGGAGCAGTTGTGAAAAATAGACGTATTCATAAAGGTCAACACTTACATGGGGGAGAGTTTGGCTATATGATTGCTGATTTTAATTTTGAAACAAAAGAAATGGAAACATGGTCTCATGTTGGATCTACGGTTGCGGTTGTCAGAGCTGTCGCAAAAGCACTTCATGTTGATGTTCATTCTTTAGATGGTAAGGAAATTTTTGACCATTATCATGAAAATCCAGTTTATGAAAAAGCTGTTGATAAGTTTTACTATGCCCTTGCTAATGGAATTTATAATCTTCAATATGCCTATGATCCTCAAAAGATTATTATTGGTGGAGGTATTAGTGTTAGAGATGATCTATTAGATGAAGTGAATCAAAGATTAGATGTTATTTTTAAAAATTTTACTCACGCTAAAATTAGACCTGTTGTTTTAACATGTCAATTTCATAATGAAGCAAATTTATTAGGTGCTTTGTATCATTTCTTAACAACGAATTCATAAAACCTATGTATAATAGGCATGAGGTGAGGAAAATGTCAAAACAAATGCCTAAGGTAGAGTCAAAGTTAAGACATATTGTTTCAGTGCCTGAATGTATTTATGATGTTTCAGGTATTAATATAAATGGAAAGCGCATCAAATCATTGGTTTTCTCTACAGATGTGGCCGTGATTGCAAATTGTAATGCTGATGCCGTGATTGCTGTTTATCCATTTACACCAACTTTACAAATTACCAAATCAATTATAGAAGTTGCTCAAAAGCCAGTTTTTGCTGGAGTCGGTGGTGGAACGACATCGGGGCCAAGAGTCCATAAAATTGCCTTTGATGCAGAACTGAATGGTGCGACTGCAGTTGTCTTAAATGCTCCAACTAAAACTAAGTTTGTGCAGGATTTAGCCAAAATTATTGATATTCCCATTGTTTTAACAATTGTTTCTTTAGATGAACCATTAGAAGAACGTATGTTACATTCAGGTGCTAGTATTGTCAATGTTTCAGGTGGAAAAAATACTGTAGAAATTATTAAGGCATTAAGGAGAATTGATAAGAATTTCCCAATTATAGCAACAGGAGGACCAACGGAAGAAACAATTAAAGCTGTGATTGAAGCAGGAGCAAATGCTGTTACTTACACTCCTCCAACTAATGGTGAAATTTTCAAAGATATGATGGAAAGATATCGTATACAATGTAGTCATCAAGAAGAGATAGCTTTAAAATAGCTATCTTTTTTTATAACTCTGATACAAAATGAAGGATAATAAAATTAGGGAAAAGATGAAAATATGAGAAAGATATTACTGATTTTATAAAGATAAACTGAATAGGAACTAAATATGATTGTGGATATGTTGAGAATGGAAAATGGTTCAGATTTGCTTTTTCCCTATTCTTATCTTGAATGAGAGGATCAAGAGTTTTTTGAAGTCAATTCTGGAAAAATGATTGATTCTTCTTATGGGTAAGGTGGTGAATATATTTTGAATCTTGTTTATAACAGATCATGCTCAACAATAATAAAAATTTCTTTTGCTAATCAACAATTTCATGATTTATCAGAAAATAGTATTTAAGATATGTATGACCAAATACTTATGTAAATTATTACAGTTTTATATAGCTGTTCATTCAATGGGTAGATTTCATATGATTTGGGCAATGATTTTTCACAGCATTTTAAATGTTCGTAAGAATTGCTATAAAAAGATATAAAAATCTTTTTCTTATAGAAGAAAATTGTGTATAATAAATTGTAGGAAATAAGGAGGAATAATATGGCTTTAAGTAAAGATTTTTTATGGGGTGGGGCTTTAGCCGCACATCAATTTGAAGGAGGTGTTTTAAATACTTCGAAAGGTTATAGTGTTGCTGATGTGATGACTGCTGGTGCTCATGGTGTACCACGTGTGATTACTGACGGTGTGGAAGAAGGAAAGTATTATCCTAATCATGTAGGTATTGATTTTTATGGACATTATAAGGAAGATATTGCCATGTTTGCTGATTTGGGTTTTAAGTGTTTTAGAACTTCTATTGCATGGACACGTATTTTCCCTCTTGGTGATGAAGAAGAGCCTAATGAAGAAGGTTTACAGTTTTATGATGATGTGTTTGATGAATTGTTAAAATATGGGATTGAACCTGTCATTACATTATCACATTTTGAAATGCCTTATCACTTGGCTAAAGAATATGGTGGATTCATGAATAGAAAGACAATTGATTTCTTTGTGAAATTTGCTGAAGTATGTTTCAAACGCTATAAGAATAAAGTCAAATATTGGATGACTTTTAATGAAATCAATAACCAAATGAATTATAAGAATGATATTTTTGGATGGACAAACAGTGGAGCACATTTTGGAAAATATCCTGATCCTGAAGAAGCAATGTATCAATGTGGGCATTATGAATTGGTGGCTAGTGCGAAAGCTGTGAAAATTGGTCATGAGATTAATCCTGATTTTAAGATTGGAAATATGATTGCGATGGTTCCCATTTATCCATATTCTTGTCGCCCTGCTGATATGGTTTTATCTGTTCAACAAATGCATGACCGTTGGTTCTTCTGTGATGTACAATGTCGAGGACATTATCCTGCTTATACATTAAAAATGTTTGAAAGAAAAGGATTCCATTTAGATATGACTGAAGAAGATCGACAAGCTTTGTCTGAGGGAGTTGTTGATTACATTGGATTCTCATATTATATGACAAACTGTGTAGATTCTACAGTTCATAATGATGTTTCTCAATCTCTAGATGGTTCAAGTGAGCATTCTGTGAAAAACCCATATATTAAAGAGTCTGATTGGGGCTGGGCAATTGATCCTGAGGGATTACGTTATGCTTTAAATATTTTTTATGAGAGATATGAAAAACCATTGTTTATTGTGGAAAATGGCTTTGGTGCAATTGATGTTATGGAAGAAGATGGATCTTGTCATGATCCATATCGTATTGATTATTTAAGAGCTCATATTCAGGAAATGAAAAAAGCGGTTGAAGAAGATGGTGTTGATTTAATGGGGTATACGCCTTGGGGATGTATTGATTGCGTTTCATTTACAACTGGTGAAATGAAGAAACGTTATGGATTTATTTATGTTGATAGAGATAATGAAGGGCATGGAACACTGAAAAGAAGTCGAAAAGATTCTTATTATTGGTATAAGAAAGTTGTTGCAAGTAATGGTGAGGATTTGGATTAATGATGAAAGGATTTCTGCTTATTTGTGGAAATCTTTTTTATAAACAAATGATGAAATATAAAAAAGGAAAATATATGGTCCATTTGAATGTTATTTGAAAGAAGGAATAAAACAAGTAAGAGACAAAGCTATGAAAATATAGAATCATTTTGATGATGAAAGGCATCTATATACAGGTTTTATCATAACATGTGTGGATTTGTTTGCACAGATGATTGATTTTTTATATAATATGGAAAAGGAGAGTAACCTATATGAAAAAATTATTTTGTGTCATAGGTCCTTCTGGATCAGGAAAATCAACTTATGTGAGTTATGCAAAAAAAGCAGGAGATTTTGGGGAAATCATTTCTACAACAACACGTCCACCTCGAAAAGGAGAAGTTGATGGAAAAGACTATCATTTTGTCAGTCAAAATGAATTTCAAGAATTAGAAATGATTCAAAGAGATGAATATGCTGGTCATTTTTATGGAACAGCACAAAGAGATTTAGAGACAGCATATCAAAAAAACAGTCATGCATTTATGGTTGTGACATATGAGGGAGCTCTGATGTTTAAGAAACTTTTTGAAAAAAGGAAACTGGATATTGAAGTTGTGACAATCTTTATATATACACCCGTTGAAGAACTTCAACAAAGAATGTTATCAAGGGGTGATACAATTGAACATGTTCAAGAAAGAATAGACAATATTCAAAAGAGAAAAGAATATGAAAACATAAATAAAGTTGATTATGTTTTCCATGTTGATGTACATTTATCCATAACAGAAAATTCACAAAGATTTTTAAAATTGGTTCAAGATGTCATATCAAATTGTTAGAGAGATTCATTCTCTTTTTTTTATGACCAATTTTCTATTCGTATACCATAAAGAATTCCAGTAAGATCAGCTAAGAACCATCCTATAGGAATAGCCCACCAAATCGCAATTGTTCCCAATATCGGAGCAAACATATATGCTAAAGCTACACGTGTTCCTAATGAAATGACAGTTAAAACAACAGAAATGCCAGGCTTTCCAATCCCACGATAATATCCATAAAGTAAAAATAAACAACCAATTCCAAGATAGCACATCCCTTCAATTTGTAAGTATTGAACACCTTGTTGGATAATTTCTATCTCTTCAGGATGAATAAATATTAACATGAGTTTATCCGCAAAGATAAAGACCAAACACGAAATGATAATGCAGAAAACTGATGAGGATAGAATAGCTGATCGGAGCCCTTGCTGAATACGTTGTTGCTGATGGGCACCTTTATTTTGAGCAATAAATGTTGAAAATGCATTGCCAAAATCTTGTACGGGCATGTAAGCAAATGAATCAATTTTTACTGCGGCAGCAAAAGCTGACATCGTGATTATTCCAAAACTATTCACTAAACCCTGTATCATTAAAATTCCAAAATTCATCACTGATTGTTGAACGCATGTCAATAAAGAATAATCTTTCATTTTCTTGAAAATCTCTCGATCAAAATGATAGTGTTGTTTTTGAGGGAGGAGTTCTTTTTGTGAAACAATCACATAAGTCATTATACCAATACCACTCATCGCTTGAGCAATAACAGTCGCGATAGCCGCTCCAGCAACACCCATATGAAGATTGACAACACAAAAAACATCTAAAAAAATATTGATTACTGAAGATATTCCCAGAAAGATTAAAGGTGTTTTTGAATCACCTAAAGATCTTAATAATGAGGAAAAATAATTATATAAAAAAGTAAAAAATAAACCTATAAAAATAATGATGATATATTGGTAAGTGATATCAAAAATATCACTTGGAATACGCAAAAAAATTAAGATAGGTTGGGCAAAAAGAAAACATAGAATTTCTAAAAGAATTGTGAAAATAGCAATGCTTATAAAAGAAACAAAAAAAGCAGTTTTCATATGATTTATTCTTTTCGCACCATATAGCATAGAGAAAAGAACTCCACTTCCCATACATAAACCTGAAATAATAGATGTTAAAAAGACCATGAGGGTGAAGGAAGAACCGACTGCTGCAAGAGCATCTGCTCCTATATATTGACCAACAATAAATGTATCAGCAATATTATAAAGCTGTTGTAAAAGATTACCAAAAATCATAGGTAAAGAAAATAATAAAAGTGATTTTGTGACAGAACCTTTTAATAATTGATCATTCATGATAACACCTCGCAGTATATTATCTTAATCAACAAAAGAGGCAAAGTCAATAAAAGAAAATGGAAAAGAAGAACGTTATGAATTGTTTATCACATATCAATTTAAGGACAAATATATTTCTAAAAATGAAAAGTTGGTCAAGCGATTTGTTAAGATTTAAATCAGGTATAAAGATATTCTTTAACAGAAATATTTGTACATTCAGAAAACAACAATTTTAAGATTTTGTCAAAATAAGTTATAGTGGATATATGGAATTGAGGTATGACTAGGCGAAATATGTAAATAGTTTAAGTCAGGCAGAAAGATTGATAGACTATGTAAATACTAAAAATGAAGTTCTTTCTTATGAGGAGGAACTTTTTTATTCCTAAATGGAATACTTTGTTGATAAATTGGAATTGTTTAAGAAAATCAGATGATGTTATGATATTATCATGAGAAAAGAGGGATAAAATGATAACAAATAAAGTCAATGATTTACGTTCAGCATTAGCGTTATTAGAAACAATTGATGGACAACTTGTGGAAACGGATGTAGAAGTTGATCCTATGGGTGAACTTTCTGGCGTTTATCGTCATGTTGGTGCAGGTGGAACAGTGATGCGTCCTACTCAAGAAGGTCCAGCTATGATCTTTAACAACATCAAAGGACATCCAAAAGCTCGAGTGGCTATTGGATTGCTTGCAAGTCGACATAGAGTCGGTTATTTATTAAACTGTGAACCTGAAAAATTAGGTTTCTTATTAAAAGAGTCGGTGAGTCATCCTATTCCACCTATTGTCATTGCAAATGAGCAAGCAAAGTGTCAGGAGGTTAAATATTTCGCAGATGATCCAGATTTTGATATTAGGAAATTAGTTCCAGCACCAACAAATACATTAGAGGATGCGGGACCATATATTACTTTAGGAATGTGTTATGCATCAAATCCTGAGACTGGGGAATCTGATGTGACAATCCATCGTATGTGTTTTCAGTCAAGAGATGAAATTTCTATATTCCTTCAACCAGGGGTACGTCATATTGGGTATTTTAGAGAATTAGCAGAAGCTAAAGGAGAAGCTTTACCAATTTCTATTAGTATTGGAGTCGATCCTGCTATTGAAATTGCTTCTTGTTTTGAGGCTCCAACGACACCATTAGGATATGATGAGTTACAAGTAGCAGGAGCTATAAGAAATGAACCTGTTGAATTGGTAAAATGTTTAACGATTCAAGAAAGAGCAATTGCAAATGCCGAATATGTCATTGAAGGAGAAATCTTACCATATCAACGTATTCGTGAAGATTTTCATTCAAATACTGGGAAAGCAATGCCAGAGTTTCCAGGATATTGTGGACCTGCTCATCCAGAATTACCAATTATTAAAGTGAAAGCTGTCACAACACGAAAAAATCCTATTATGCAAACATGTATCGGGCCAAGCGAAGAGCATGTTTCGATGGCAGGAATTCCAACAGAAGCAAGTATTTTAACTATGGTTGATAAAGCAATGCCAGGAAAATTATTGAATGTTTATTGTGCTTCTAGTGGTGGTGGAAAGTATATTGCAGTGATGCAGTTTAAAAAATCTGTACCATCTGATGAAGGGAGACAAAGACAAGCAGCTTTACTTGCATTTAGTGCGTTTGCAGAGTTAAAGCATGTCTTTTTGGTTGATGAAGATGTTGATCCATTTGATATGAAAGATGTCATGTGGGCTATGACAACACGTTTTCAAGCTGATTTGGATTTGATAACGATACCAGGAGTACAATGCCATCCATTAGATCCATCAAATCAGCCTGAATATTCTTCACATATTCGTAGTCGTGGTGTTGCATGTAAAGCTATTTTTGATTGTACTGTTCCTTTTGATCAAAAAGATAGATTTGAGAGAGCACAATTCATGGATGTTGATCCATCGCATTGGCTTCCAGAGATGTTTAGATAGGAGGGATCATTATGCCTATAGGTGTGATTATTAATTCGTGTTCAGTTTTATTTGGTGGAATTGCAGGATCTTTATTAGGACATAAACTGAGTTCTGAATTTAAGGCTGAAATTCATTTGATTTTTGCTATTTGTTCAATGGGAATGGGAATCAGTTCAATTGGACTTATGCAAAATATGCCAGCTGTTATTTTTGCATTGATTATGGGAACAGCTATAGGGTTATTATGCCATTTAGGAGAATGGATTCATCGAGGAGCAGCTTTGATGCAGAAACCTATTGCAAAAATTTTTAGGAATCAGAATACTGATTTAAGTGAAGCAGAATTTTTAAATCAATTGGTTACGATTATCGTTTTGTTTTGTGCTAGTGGAACAGGTATCTATGGGACATTAACAGCAGGAATGACAGGTGATAATTCCATTTTGATTTCAAAATCCATTCTTGATTTTTTTACAGCAGCTCTTTTTGCTTGCCATTTGGGATATGTTGTTTCTGTTATTTGTGTTCCACAATTTATTATTTTCTTTATTCTCTTTTTGTGTGCAGGATTTATTTTCCCATTGACTTCTTTTGAAATGATTCAAGATTTTAAAGCATGTGGTGGATTTCTCATGTTAGCAACAGGTTTTCGTATCATGAATGTCAAGAATTTTCCGATTGCTGATATGATTCCTGCCATGATTATTGTCATGCCACTTAGTTATCTTTGGATGACTTATATCATGAATTTGGTGTGATATTTATGAAAAGAATTGTCATAGGAATGAGTGGGGCTAGTGGAATGCCTCTTGCTATCAGGTTATTGAAAGAGCTTCATCAGCATCAAGAGATTGAAACTCATTTAGTCATGACGAGAGGCGCTCAGATGACTATTGCTCAAGAATGCAAAGACTCATTAGAAGCTATTCAGCGTTTGGCCGATTATGTTTATGATTATCAAAATATTGGAGCAAGCATTGCCAGTGGAACGTTTGATGTAGAAGGGATGATCGTCATTCCATGTTCAATGAAAACTGTCGCAGGAATACGCAGTGGTTATTCAGATAATTTATTGTTGCGTGCTTGCGATGTCATGATAAAAGAACAAAGACCACTTATTTTAGTTGTGAGGGAATCACCATTTTCGTCACTACATTTAGATAATCTTGCATATCTTTCACATATTTCAAATGTTGTCATCATGCCACCTATGTTGACATATTATCAATTGCCTCAGTCCATAGAAGATATGGAAATACATATTGTTGGAAAAATTCTTGCTCGGTTTCATATAGAAGTTCAACAATTTCAACGATGGAATCCTCATAGAGAGTCATTTTGACTCTCTTATTGGTGTGGTTTCATGTGTTGAACAAATGCTTCAATTGTTGGATTATGAGCATCATAATATAAAATAATATCGCCATGAATATCTTGCAAAAGTGGAATAATCTTGACATTAGATAAATAGAAGACATGGAGAGTTTTTTTCATCATTAAGGCAATTCCTTCACCTTGATGAACAGCAGATAAAAGAGTTTCTGAACGACCATGTCTGAGAATATGGGGATTAAATCCTGCACTATGACATGCTTCAATTGCAATATGTGAAATCATTGTATAGGCTGGAGGAAGAAGAATATCTTCGTGCATCAAATCAATAAGATCAATCTTGTTTTTTTGTGCAAGACGATGATCTTTAGGAAGTATACAGACGAGATTGTCATCATACAAGGTCAGTTTTGAAAAAGCAGAAAGTTCTTCGTAATTTCCTCTTAAAATATATACATCATAGTGATGATTGAAATGGTGAGATATGTCACGTTCTTCTATTTCATCAATTGTGAGATGGATATGTGGATTATGTTTAGAAAATTCATTTATCTTTTTTGCAAGATCATATTGAGCAAAAATAGGAAACATAGCAATTTTGATGGTTGTTTGTTTTGTTTCTTTAAAGACTTGGAGATGATTCATCATTTGTTCATAGTTTTCTAAGATGATTTGAGTATCTTTAAGAAATTGTTTTCCTTCAACTGTTAAAGAGATTTGTCGATGGGTACGATCAAAAAGGCATGTTTCTAGTTCCTGTTCGAGTTTGGCAATTTGTTTGGATAATGCCGATTGTGTCATATGGAGTTCATCAGCAGCTTTTGAGAAAGTTTGATTTTCATAGATGGCATAAAAGGCATAAAGTTGTTCAAATGTCATAAAATCACCTCATCTCAAAATATTATAACAAAGAAAGGGTTTGAATAAAATGAGAAATATTGAAATCAAAAGGACAATGCAATGGTTAGGGAAAGATTTACTCCTCACAGTTCAAAATGAGAATGGGCATATAGGAACTGTTGTCATAGGACAGCCATACACAAAAAACAATAAAGTTCATGTGACTTATTCAACATGGAATCGATTAGGTCATAAGGATGATGTGATTGCTGAACTGTATGTGAGAGAAGCTGTGCTAAAATATCAATGTGTTGTGACATGTGTTTGTGGAATTCATTTAGATGATATTCATGAAGCAGAATTAACTGCTATTTTTGAATGGGTAAAAAAAGATATAGCACAATTGTAAACTTTTATATAAGTGAAAGATCAGAAAGTTGACCAAAATACTGAAGACTATTGTTTTGGAGCTTATTGTTATATACTTCATGTGTCATAAGAAAATGCATATGGATGATCAGTTGAATGCATTGGATCTCTTGATGAGATAATGGAAGATAATTGAAGGTTTATGCATTCAGTGCATAAAATTTGATTATAAAAAACTCTATAACAAAAAGGGGAAATAATGAAAAATTAACGAGTGTATGAGAAAATGTTTATATTTATTTCTTCATGAATGACTGCCAATAAATCTTGGCAGGGAATTTCAAAAAAAATTATGAGAATCTTTTGATATAGATTATGGAAATCAGTCGTTTAAATTGACAAATTATGAGAGAGTTTTTTAGTGAATTGACAGGTTTCAAAGAAATGTATGAAAATCTAGAATAGCGATTTGTTGGATAGGAGAATATTAAGAGAATCAGTTAACTTTGATTCTTTTTTTTGTTATACTAAAAAAGGGTGAGAAAATGAAACAATTATTTGAAAAAGTCAGTTTACCTCAACAAAATGTTCATTTAAAACAAAGTGTTTGGCATTATTTTTGGAATGCTTTTGGAATTATATGTTGTGGTGAGCTTATGAGTATAGGTGCTTTATTTTTGTTTGAGTGGTTATTTTCGATACATATAACAGGTGATAATGAAATATTATTTCAATTGTTTGGTACACTATTGACAGTGATTATTTTTGTATTGGTTCAAAAAAAAGAGGATCAAAGAAGTTGGATGTCTTTAGGTTTAATAAAAAAGGACTTTTTAAAACATTATGTGCTAGGACATGTTATAGGGATGTTTATGTTATCTGGTGCATTGTTTATAACTTATTTATTCGGTGGGGTAACTTTTGAAGGTATGGAAATGAAGGATCCTTTTTTAATATTTTTATTTTTTATCGCTTTTATGATTCAAGGTTTTGAAGAGGAGTTATTATGTCGTGGTTTTGTGATGTATGGGCTTGGTTATGCGAAATCATCAACTTATGCGATTCTTATAAACTCATTGTTTTTTGCCTTATTACATTTGGGAAATGATGGTTTAAGTGTTTTGTCTTTTTTGAATCTTGTGGTTTGTGGTATAAGTTTTAGTTTGATGGCTGTTTATTTTGATGATATATGGGTAGCGAGTGGTGCTCATTCTATGTGGAATTTTGCGCAAGGGAATTTCTATGGTATTTTGGTTTCGGGAATCAATGTTGGTCCAAGTGTTTTTCGTTTCCATCTTCAAGGATCACATTTAATAGCTGGTGGTTTATTTGGTTTAGAAGGAGGTATAGGAACAACATTTATAGAAATTTTAAGTATTGTTGTCTTGTGTTATGTGTATATGAGAAAAATTAAGAGAAATGTATAGATTTTGTTGGTAAAGTTGCTGAAGAATAGTATAATAAATATATGAAACGGAGGAATAAAAAGATGGGTTTTAGAAAAGACTTTTTATGGGGTGGTGCTGTTGCTGCCCACCAATTAGAAGGAGCTTGGAATGAAGATGGTAAAGGAATCAGTTGTTCAGATGTAGAAACTGCTGGTGATAATGTCACGGGAGCACCTCGTCGTTTAACAAAGGGTGTCATTGAAGGTGAAGATTATCCTAATCATGTTGGGATTGATTTCTATCATCGCTATAAAGAAGATATTGCTTTATTTGCAGAAATGGGATTTAAAGCATTTAGAACATCCATAGCTTGGACACGTATTTTTCCAAATGGTGATGATGAACAACCTAATGAAGCTGGGTTGAAGTTTTATGATGATTTGTTTGATGAATGTCATAAACATGGAATTGAACCAATTGTGACTTTATCACATTTTGAATTGCCTTATCATTTGGCAACTGAATATAAAGGTTTTACTGATCGTCGCTGTATTGATTTTTTTGTGAAATTTGCGAAAGTTTGCTTTGAAAGATATCAACATAAGGTGAAATATTGGATGACATTTAATGAAATTAATAATCAGGCTGATGTTTCACAACATAATTTGATTCAAGAAGGGGCTGTTTTATTAGAAGAAGGTGACGATGCTGAATATTTGATGTATTTATCAGCTCATCATGAATTGGTTGCTTCTGCATTAGCTGTTAAAGTGGCTCATGAAATTAATCCTGATTTAAAAGTAGGATGTATGATTGGAATGAATGGTGTTTATCCAGCTTCTCCAAATCCTGAAGATGTTATGAATGCATTAGGAGCAATGCATCAAAAATATTGGTATGTTGAAGTTCATGCAAGAGGACATTATCCAAAGCATATTTTAAAGAAATTTGAAAGAAAAGGATACGAAAATTTTATCTTACCAGAAGATGAAAAAGCTTTATCTGAGGGTTGCGTAGATTATATTGGATTCTCTTATTACATGAGTTATGCATCTCAGTATCAGGGAAGAAATGCCAAAACATTTGATTATAGTAGTGATGACTTTGTTCGCAATACATATTTAAAGGCAAGTGACTGGGGATGGCAAATTGATCCTCTTGGTTTGCGTTGGTGTTTGAACTGGTTTAATGATCGTTTTGAATTACCAATGATGATCGTTGAAAATGGTTTTGGTGCTTATGATAAAAAAGAAGCTGATGGAACTGTAGATGATCAATATCGCATTGATTATTTATCTGCTCATATTGCGGCTATGAAAGATGCTGTAGATTATGATGGTGTGGATTTATTGGGATATACAATGTGGTCTCCAATTGATATTGTATCTGCATCTACTGGAGAATATGATAAACGTTATGGTTTTATTTATGTGAATTATAATAATGCCCATGAAGGAGATTTTTCTAGAAGCAAAAAGAAATCTTTTGATTGGTACAAACATGTGATTGAAACAAATGGTGAAGAATTATAGTGAGATGAAAATCTCACTTTTCTTATATAATAAAAAGGGACTTTTATTCTCAAAAAGTTCCTTGATGAGCAAGTGCTGATAATGTTTCCTTGATATCCTGAAGTTTATCGAATTCAGGATTTTCCAGCCATTCTCGAATAATCATAATGAAACCAGAAAGATAAATATTGAGTGTACAAACAATTTGATCGTTGATATCCTGTCCTCGAATAAGTTCAATAATGAGCGCATTTTTCGTTGTTGTATAAAATGAAAAAGGAAAATCTTGCTTGGCAAGAATACAAAAGATATCAATGTTTTTTTCTAGTGTCGTGAAAGTCAGATTTAATAAAATATCTAGTCGTTCTACAAGAGAAGCATCAGGATAATTTTGCATAAATAATGAGAGTTGGTCTATATATTCCTTTTGATGAATGTCTATGAAATCATATGTGTCTTGATAATGAGCATAAAATGTACCACGACTAATATTCGCTTTTTTGACAATATCTGTGACTGTAATTTTATTTAGTTTTTTTTCTTTTAAGAGGCTCAAAAATGCTTGTTTAATAAGTTCTTTTGAACGTAAAGAATTGCGGTATTCAGCCTTCATAATTTCCTCCAATATCAGACAGATTGAGTTAATATGTTTAATTTTAAACACATTGACATATATTACTCATTGTTGTCTAACCTTAACTATATTATAATATATTTAAAGAGGAAAAGGTATAAAAATATCTAGGAAGGAGGAAATTTATGTTTAATGGAAGTGGAATGAATCATCGTTTACAAGGTCTTACTTTGAAAGTTTTACGTAATTTATGTATTAATCATAACATATTAATTGAAGATGGTGATTTGAAAATCATTCTTCGCATTATGCAGGATAATCCTTGCTCGGTGCTTGATGAGGATTTTAGACCTATTTTATTTATTCAAATAGAAAATAAAACAAGTAGAAGTATTTGTGAGCAATTTAGACCTATGATAGAAAAAGAATACATGATGCGAGAAATAAAATAATGGAGGATTGTATGTCAGAAGACTGTTGTTAAGAAGACACTTTGTTGATGAGGAAAGTGTCTTTTTGTTTATACAAAAAGGTTGAATAATCGTTAAAAATCGTATATGATTTGGTATATTAAGAGGAGTGTGATTGTGATGAAAACAATTGCGATTGTTGCAACAGGTGGAACAATTGCTGGAACGGGTCAAATTGGAAAGACAGTGGCCTATCATGCGGGAGAAATTAGTGTTGATAAAATCATTGAATCAATTCCTATGATTCAAGATGTTGCCCATATTAAGGCCTATCAGTTGATGAATGTTGATAGTAATGAAATGACGCCAAAGCATTGGATAGAATTGTCTAATCAAATTAATCGGATTGTGCAGGATCCACTTATTGATGGAGTTGTTGTCACACATGGAACAGATACATTAGATGAGACGGCTTATTTTTTAACATTAACATTAAATACTGATAAACCTGTAGTGATTACAGGTGCAATGCGTCCAGCCACAGCAACAAGTGCTGATGGACCTTATAATTTGTATCAGGCTGTTTGTTTGGCAATGTGTCCTCAGGCTAAACAACAGGGAGTGATGGGACTTTTTTCTAATACAATCTTTTCTGGAAGAGATATTCAAAAAGTGAATAATTATAAAATTGATGCTTTTGATCAAAAAAATTTTGGTTGTTTAGGATATATGCAAGATAATGAAGTTTATTTTTTCTCAGCATCATTTAAAAATCATACAACTCATTCACGTTTTTCTAAAAAAGAATTAGAAACATTACCAGAAGTTGCGATTGCTTATTTTTATGCTGGAGCATCTTCGCATATTTTGTATCATCTTGCTCAAGGTCATCAAGGTATAGTGATTGTGGGGTCAGGAAATGGCAATTATAGTCAAGAATGGTTAGAAGCGATTGAAATATTATCTCAAAGAGGTATTATTTTTGTTCGGGCTTCGAGGGTTTCTCATGGTATTGTTTTTGATGATACTGTTTTTGATCCTCATCAATATTGTATTGCAGCCAACACATTATCAGCACAAAAGGCGAGAGTACTATTGATGCTTGCTTTATCACAAACAAATAACAGAAAAGAAATAGGATATATATTTAGTGAATATTAAATGACAAGTCTATCTCTAGGAGATAGATTGAAGGTGTGTAATAGGAAGTTGGAAACATGATGATTTATCAAAGAAAAAGTCATAATTTGAAGGGATGGACATATAATATATTGGTGATATCATGATTTTAAATGAAAATGAGGTTCAAGTATGTTTGAAATATGGGATTGAATCTTTTTTTAAAAAAGATGGCATATTACAGATAAAGGATATGCATTTGAAGATAACAGATAAAGCTGAAATGAAGGCTATTGTTGTATATCAAGGACATACATTAGATTTAGAAGGTGAGTTTACGTTGTCTTACCAAAATGGAAGAATAGGTTTTGAAAATATAAAGGGGAAAATTGAGTATTTATTTTTACAATTCAGCATACCAAGTATTTTAAAACAAATGATTCGAGATAAACATTTTGTATGTCAAGAAGATGCTTGTTATTATATCTGTGATTTGCCAATTAAGAGTATGTCTATTGAAAATGAACATGTATGTGTGGAGTTTAAGGAAAGATTGTAGATGGAGTCTATGATCTTTTTATTTCATTTGAAAATAACAAGGAAAAATTTGTTTCCTTGTTATTTATTCTCTCTCATTTTGTTTGAGGACTTCATCAATCAAACCGTATTCCAAAGCATCATAAGCATTCATAAAATAATCTCTATCCGTATCTTTTTTTATACGTCTAAGGGGTTGTTCAGTCATTTGAGCGAGTAAACGATTGAGTTTATCTTTTTGTTTAAGAATATGTTTTGTTGTAATTTCAATATCACTTGCTTGTCCACTTGTACCACCCAAAGGTTGATGAATCATGATTTCACTATTTTCTAAGGCACAACGTTTTCCTTTTGTGCCCGCAGCTAATAAAAAAGCTCCCATGCTAGCCGATAGTCCAATGCTGATGGTAGAAACATCACATTTGACAAAGTTCATAGTATCATAAATAGCAAGGCCAGCTGAAACACTTCCACCTGGAGAATTGATATACATATATATATCAGCATGTGAGTCTAAAGATTCTAAGTATAGTAATTGACTAACAATTGAACTTGACATTTCATCGTTGATTTCTCCACACAGCATAATGATACGATCTTCTAGGAGTCTTGAGAAAATATCATAAGCATATTCCTTTGATTGTTTTTTGAGTATAACGGTTGGTATAAAATGCATAATTTGTGACCTCCATAGTTCATTATAGGAATATTTTGAAAGAATATTCATAAAAGATAAGATTAGTGAAAAAATGCACAATATGAAAAAAAGTTGTTATGAATATAAGGGCAATATTTGATTTTTTTCTATATTCATAATAACTTTTATTGATTTATTTTGCTTTGTGGACTATAATATAAACATAAAAATAAATCAAGGAGGATGTCAAAGAAATGGCAGTAAAAGTAGCAATTAATGGATTTGGACGTATTGGACGTCTAGCATTCAGACAAATGTTCGGTGCTGAAGGTTATGAAGTTGTAGCAATCAACGATTTAACAGCTCCAAAAATGTTAGCACACTTATTAAAATATGATTCAGCTCAAGGTAAATATGCATTAGCTGATACAGTAGTTGCAGGAGAAGATTCAATTACTGTTGATGGAAAAGAAATCAAAATTTATGCTAAAGCAAATGCAGCTGAATTACCATGGGGAGAATTAGGAGTAGATGTAGTCTTAGAATGTACTGGATTCTATACTTCTAAAGCTAAATCACAAGCTCATATTGATGCAGGAGCTAAAAAAGTTGTAATTTCTGCACCAGCAGGAAACGACTTACCAACTGTTGTATTTGGAGTAAATGAAGGTGTATTAACTGCTGAAGATACAATTATCTCTGCAGCTTCTTGTACAACTAACTGTTTAGCACCAATGGCTAACGCATTAAACAAATTAGCACCAATCAAATCTGGTATTATGTTAACAGTTCATGCTTACACTGGAGATCAAATGGTATTAGATGGACCTCATAGAAAAGGTGATTTAAGAAGAGCACGTGCTGCTGCAGTTAATATTGTACCTAACTCAACTGGTGCTGCAAAAGCAATCGGATTAGTTATTCCTGAATTAAATGGAAAATTAATTGGTTCAGCTCAACGTGTACCTGTTCCTACAGGATCAACTACAATCTTAACTTCAGTTGTTGAAGGTGAAGTAACAGTAGAACAAGTTAATGAAGCAATGAAAGCAGCTGCTACTCCATCATTTGGATACACTGAAGAACAATTAGTATCTTCTGATATTATTGGAATTACTTATGGTTCATTATTTGATGCAACTCAAACTATGGTTAAACCATTAGACAATGGAACTACTGAAGTTCAAACAGTTGCTTGGTATGATAATGAAAACTCATACACTTCTAACATGGTTAGAACAATCAAATATTTTGCTGAATTAAAATAATCCAGTTAAATAAGCTATAATGCAAAGGATTTCTTTGGTAAAAAGAAGTCCTTTTTTTTCTTTTAAAAAACATTGAATTGTTAAAGGTGTCTAATGGCAACAAAGCTATGGAAAGTTACCGATAGATTAGATCATATTATTGCTTATGTCTATAATATTGAAAAGACCTCATCACTTATTGATACAGTTCATTATGTTTCCAATGAAGAAAAGACACTTCAAAGAAGATATGTGACCTGTATCAACTGTGATGAAAATGATCCATGTCAATCTATGAACAATACGAAAAAGATGTTTAATGATAAAAAAGAAATTGTCTGTTTTCATGGCTATCAGTCATTTCTAGGTAATGAAGTATCTGCTGATTTAGCACATCAAATAGGTGTTGAACTTGCAAAGAAATTATGGGCTAATCATTTTGAAGTGATTATAACAACTCATATCAATACTGATAATATTCACAATCATATTGTGATTAATGCTACATCATTTAAAGATGGTCATAGATTCTGCAATACAAAAGCTGATTATAGAGCTATGCGTAATGTTTCTGATGAACTATGCAGAAAATACAAACTTTCAGTTATAGAACAGCCTGGAAAAAATAAAAATAGAAATCATCATTTCATCAAAAGAATAAAACGTTTAACAGTAAACGATATTGATTTAGCTATTGACCAAAGTAATACTTTAACATCATTCTTTCAAATAATGCATTTTGAAGGATATGAAATCAAACAGGACGGAAACGATATATTATTTAAACATCCTGATGCAAGAAAATTTATTTCTGTTAGTGAACTGGAAGGTGCATATGGTACTGATGATATTGAAAACAGAATATACAATAAACCATTAACACATCCAAAAGAAAATAAAGCATATCAAAGATATTATACAGTTGTTGAACCTTACTACAGACAATACAGAAAAGGTTATCTCACACCGCTAGCAAGACGATTTATTAAATGGCAATATGAAATAGGAATGAACTATTCGCGAATGAGAAAATATCCAAAAGAAGTTGCAGAAGCAGTTGTCCGTCTGGAAAAAATTACTCATCAGGTCACAATGATGTGTCAAAATAATATCAAAACTATTGATGAATTAGATAGTTATAAAGAAGATAATCAAAATAAATTTAATGATTTTATTAGGAAAAGAAAACATTGTTATAACAAGATAAGAAAGTACAAAGATAATCCAGAAAAAGAAAAACAACATAGAGAACTAATTAGTGAATATAACAATGAAATCAAATGGTATCGTAAGGAAATCAAAATGTGTGATGATTTAAAAGAAAGAAGTTTAAAATCAATGGTAAGAGTTGAACAAAATCTTACAAAAAGTGAAAGGAAGGAAAAGATAAGATGAAAAAGATTGAATATATTGAAATTAATGGATATTTATATCCAAAGTTAAAATTACCACCTCAAAAAGAAATGCATTTAACAAGGTTTGGTAGAAAGAGATTACAGTATTTAAAGCAGTATAGACCAATTATTTATACCAATCTATTAACTAGTGGTGAATTAAATGAACATCTACAAATGATAGACGATGAAGCCAATGCATTATATGACAGATTGTTTGAGCAATATAAAGTAGAAAGAAATATTACAGAAGAACTCAAAGAAAAAAATCAAATGAAATGGGTTCAAGAGATGAATAATATGCAAAATTGTGTTGAAAATGTTATCAATTATCAAATTATTTATGTTTAGGAAAACTTTTTTATATTTTAAACTCTATTGTTTATGAAACACAACTTGCTTATTGACTACATAAAGAAAGTTGTAGTAAAATATTTTACAATAGACAATGAGAGGAATTGAATATGAAGAAATGTAAATTTTTAATACTTTTAATATGTAGTTTAATTTTAGCTGTATTTTGTTATTGTACTTTTTTTATACAAGATAATAATGAGTTGAAAACAGATGAAGATGTTTATAATGATGATTTCTTTTTCAAAGAATTTGATGAAAAAAATATTACTTATAACAAAAATGATAATTTAATTGTAAAAAATCAATTAATTATTGAAACAGATGAAACTTCAAAAAAAGATATTGAAAAGACAATTAAAAATTTTGATGGTGAAATTGTTGGATATATTGCTATTACTCATACATACCAAATCGAGTTTAATAATTCAATTGATTTAAATTATATTATTAAAAAAATGAAGGAAAACAAACATATTCACCATATTTCATATAATTATGTTTTATCGTTATCGAATCAAAAAATAAAATATCCTAATGATAAAGTATGGGAGAAAGAATGGTCTGAAGTTCCAGATGGTGATAATTGGGGATTAGAAGCGACACACATACCAGAAACATGGAACTATTTAGCAAATAAAAAATTAAATGAAATCAATATTGGTGTATTAGAATGTAATGGCTTTCAAGAAGAACACAAAGACTTGAAAAATAATATCAATTCTGTATTAGGCAATTATAATCAAAAGGATAAAGACCATGGTACAGAAGTAACAGGAATTATTGCTGCTGAATATAATAATAAGCTTGGCATTAGTGGAGTCACAATGAATAAAGCAAAAATAGATTATTTTAGTTATATGGGTTCTAAAAATTCAAAATATACAGATTTTATGTCTTACCAGATAGGCTTAACTTATTTAATAACTAAAGCAAAAGAAAAAAATAATCAAACAGCAATTGTCAATGCAAGTTTGGGTTATGGAGATCTTTTGGCATATGCTTCATTTGGTAGTAAAGATGCAGAAAATGAAATCAAAGAAATAAATGAACATATTGGAGCATTTTTAAAAACACTTCTAGATAATGGATATGAATTTTTAATTGTTAAAGCTGCTGGAAATTCAAATGAAAATGAATATATTAAAGTAGATTATGACGAAAATAATAAAGATATTACAAAATATGGTTTTATACCATATTTAAGAGATAAAACTAATGAAGATTATGATAAATATTCATCATACTATCCTAATGATGAAAATGAATTAATGAATAGACTAGTTCAAGGTAACTGTGATGCTCAATATGATGTTTTTTCTGGTATAGAAGATGAAGAAATAAAAAATAGAATAATTGTTGTTGGTGCGACAGAAAATGGAGGAAATAACAAATTCAAGTTATCTGAATGGTATAGTGTATGTGGATCTAGAGTGGATATCTTAGCTCCTGGTACAGATATAGAAACAACAACTTCAGAAAATAGATATAAAAATAATATTCATGGGACTTCATTTTCTGCACCATATGTTTCAGGAATTGCTGGTTTAGTTTTAACAATTGATAAAAGTATACCAGGAGATGAATTAAAACAAATATTAATTCAAAGTGGACAGGAAGAATACAAAACATATATAACACGACATGATGATAGAAGTAAAGATTTTTGTAATTATTCAATGATAGATGCTTTTGAAGCTGTAAAATTAGTAGAAAACAAACAAAAAAATTCAAATGTTGATTCTGTGAAATTTGAAAAGAATATAACAGAAATGGAAGGAATAAATTTTGAAACAGCTGTAATATCAGGAATAGATCAGAAAAATAAAACTGTATGGACATATAAATCAAAAAGTTATGAATGTACAGAATTAGATAGAATTAGCGAAATAGGTTTAAATAATAATATATATTATTTTATCGAGGATGGTGCAGTAATCGCCTTAAATAAATCAAATGGTAAAGTATTATGGAAAAATAATGAATTTGGCGGATCAACAAATGTATATGCATTTGATAAAAAAAATAATCTTTATTTATGTGGTTTTTATGGTCCAGATTTATTTGCAGTAAACGAAAAAGGAGAAACTTTACATAAAATTTCACAATTTGATAGTAAATATATTTTTCCTAGTCAAATAAAATACGATAGTAATAAGTTATATATTACATTTGAAAATTCAATTTTAGGAAACGAAGCAATTATTATTGTGAATTTAGAAGATTATACATATAGTTTTGAAGAAAAAGGTTTTTTATCTGATGAAAAATTGAATGAAATAAAAAAACAATTAAATGTCCCAAATGATTTACAAGTAACAATTGATCAGAATGGACCGTATTACTGGGATACAGGAAATCTATGGTATTTGCAAATATCAATAAAATATAATGGTCAAAAAATTGCAGGAGTTGATGTTGATGCTTCTAGTGGTGAATGGATAAAAGAAATACAAATGTATGATGAATATTAAATAGGGAGGATTTATATGATTTTTTTGAAGTAAGTATAGCATTTATTATTTTATGTTGATAGCTCCTTTACTACTTACTAAGATGTTTGCGGATTATATTATAAGTCAATTAGTTTATTTTTAAGATTGTTTCCTTTGGAATAAACATAAAAAGAGATTTCTTATACCATTAAATACAGTTAATAGTCCTTTGAAATCTCGAATTCTTATCAAATAAACATTTAAAATTATTTATGTTTATGTAATATTGAAAAACCAAATATAACAATAAGTGCAATAATAACAATACAACTAGAAAAAATATAATTAAGTATAATAACATAATCGAGTTCTGGTTGTCCTAAAAAAGAATTTCCAATTAATGAATTAATAATAAACACCGCAAAATAAGATAAAACAATTGTAATAATAGCTTTTATAATAATTTTATTTTTCATAAAACTCCCTCCTTGTTTAAAATTATCTATTGTCTACAAATATAATTATATCATATTTATAGGGTCACTACTAGACTGTTATTGTTGGGAACAATAGTTTATAATATAAATAGAAAGATATATTTATAAAAAAAGGAGGAAGTTTTATGAAATTTAAATCTATAAAAGTTTTATTATCATTATTTATGTGTATGTTATTGATACCAATGTTTCCAGTTTCAGCATTGGAAGATGAAGATTTATTAAGTACTATTCCTATAAAAGTACAACATTATGAAACAAGTGAGTATGGTGCTATAATGGATTCTTTGACAAAATTACGTTCAAAAGGAGTAAGAGTTAATTCGTCAGAAGTATCTAAAGTACTTGAGAGAAGAAAAGAATACCATGATTATATATATCAATTAAAGAAACTTTCTGTAGAGGAATTAACAGAAATGACATTTAACGATGAACAAATATATGCAATTAAGAATTTTGATGGAACTGATGAAATGGCGACTCGTGCATCTGCTACTGTATCTGCTACTTTAAAATTAACAAAGTTTAATTATACTGCCTCAGATAATAGAACACATGCTTCAGCAACATTTAGTGGTAGTTGGACTGGAACACCATTATATAAAATGCAAGATACTATTGGAATTGGTATGATTGGTTCTTTATCTAGATTTGTTAAAAAGAGTTCCTCAAATGCAATTACACATTATGATGGTTCAGTAGTAAAGAATACTTATGGAGAATATAATTCATCAGCAGGACAAACTTACAAATTTGGAATATGTGATGTTAATGGAAGAATATTTAAGAATTTTACTATGACATATACAGCTGATGCTGATGGTAAAAACACTTTAATGGATTATGGAGCAGCATATGTTCATTTCCGTGAAACATTTAGTGTTTCAGGTGTAAGCATAGGTGTAAGTGGAAGTGGTGCAAGTATTGGTTTAAGTTTTAGCATTACTAAAAAAGGTGATTTTGAATGGAAGAAAATTTATCCACAAAGTTCATATATTTAATTATTAATAAGTCATAAAGGATGTTAGTCTTTGGCTAACATCTTTTTTATTTATTAGAGGTCGCATAAAATGGTTGAAATATGCAACATGATGTAGTATAATTCACAATAGAGGAGATAAAGAATTTTATAAAGTAATTATGCATATTTTTTGAAACGATAGGAAAAGTATAGTAAGATATTTCCATGAAAGGAGGACAACTATGAATACGAAGATATTATTAGGTTTGCTTATTCCTTTTTTGGGAACGAGTTTAGGATCTGCTTGTGTCTTTTTTATGAAGAAAGAAATGAATCGCTATGTTCAAAAGATTCTTTTAGGGTTTGCCTCTGGAGTCATGGTAGCTGCCTCTATATGGTCTTTATTGATTCCAGCTATAGATATGTCAGAAAATTTAGATAAATGGGCTTTTATGCCAGCAGCTGTAGGATTTCTTTTAGGAATGATGTTTTTATTGATGCTGGATCATTTTATACCTCATATGCATTTAGATCATAAGGAAGAAGGGATGAAAGCTCATTTAAAGAAAACAACAATGCTTGTTTTGGCTGTTACATTACATAACATTCCAGAAGGTATGGCAGTTGGTGTTGTTTTTGCAGGTGTATTAAGTGGTGAAAGTCATATTGCTTTAACGGGTGCAATAGCTTTATCAATTGGTATTGCTATTCAGAATTTTCCAGAAGGTGCTATTATATCCATGCCTTTAAAAAGTGAAGGTGAATCACGTTTTAAAGCATTCTTATATGGTGTGGTTTCAGGTATTGTGGAACCTGTTGGTGCTTTTTTAACGATTGTTTTTTCGCAATTCTTTGTTCCAATATTGCCTTATTTACTTGCTTTTGCAGGTGGGGCTATGATATATGTTGTTGTGGAGGAATTGATACCAGAGGCATCTGAAGGAGAACACTCTAATATTGCAACTGTGGGATTTGCAATTGGTTTTGTCATTATGATGATTTTAGATGTGGCATTAGGATAGAAAAATGTGTTATAATAATAAAAAATGTGAGGTGTCAAGAAATGGATTTACATGAATCAGGTGAAATGTATTTAGAAACGATTTTAATTTTGAAAAACAAGAATGAGTTTGTGAGGTCTATTGATATTGCAAATACGATGAATTTTTCTAAACCTAGTGTATCTCGAGCTATTAAAATATTAAAAGAATCAGGAATGATTACAGTTGACAGAAAGGGTTATATTGATTTCACAGAGGAAGGACAAAAAAGAGCACAGAAAATTTATGCTCGTCATGTTGCCTTTACACAATTTCTTGTTAAAATTGGTGTTCATGAAGAACAGGCAGAAGAAGATGCGTGTCGTATTGAACATATTATTAGTGATGAAACATTTGAATGTATAAAAAATTTTTTAGAAAAGCAGTCTTAATGGATTGCTTTTGTTGTTTCGATAAGAAAAGAAATGTGAGAGTTATATTTTATAGAATTATATGGTAAAATAAGGAAACGAGGTGTAAATATGGAGAATTTTGAATTTGAAAATAAGAAAAAAAAGAAGTTAAGATTAGGACCTCTTTGCCTTATCTTATGTTTGATTTGTTTGGTTGTTGGAAGCATTGGAGGATATTTTGTAAGAGCTCTCTTTTTTCAACCTGCATTGTCTCAACAATCGCATGTCTATGATGAAATAGCGGATATTATGGAAAATGATTTTTTAGATACGACAGAAAGTGATCTTACACTAGAAGAAAGAATGCTGACAGGGATGGTAGGAGCTATCGGTGATCCCCATTCTTCATATTTGAGTACTCAGCAGGCACAAGATTTGGGTACGAGTATCAATGGATCTTTTCAAGGAATTGGTATTACATTTATAGCGGTAGATGGTGGTGCTCTTATTTTAGATGTTTATCAAAATACTCCTGCACAAAAGGCAGGACTTTTATCAGGAGATATTTTGACACATGTTCAGGGAACGTCAATAGCAGGCTATACATCTGAAAAAATAAAAAATATTGTACAAGGTGAAAGTAATACAGAAGTTAAATTACGTTTGATCAGAAATGGAAAAGTGAAGGAAGTGACTGCCACAAGAGGAAGTGTGGAAACATCAGTTGCTTATGAAATAAGAAGTGAAAATCAGCATAAAATTGGTTATATTAGATTGACAACTTTTGGTGATTCAGTCGCCAGTGTTATTGAAGATATTTTGAAAAATATGCAAAGTCAAGGTGTAGATACTTTAGTAATAGATTTGAGAGATAATGGTGGTGGCTATTTAGAAGCTGCAAAATCATTATTGGATCTATTTGTACCAGAGGGAGAAGTCATGTTTAGAGTTCAACCTAAAAAAGGTGATGAAATGGCATATAAAGCGACGAATCATCAAAAATATACTTTCAAAAATCACTTTCTTTTAGTGAATAGTGGTTCAGCAAGCGCTTCTGAAGTCATGACAGGGGCTTTAAAAGAGATTTGTGGATTTATAGTTGTTGGAACAACAACCTATGGAAAAGGAACTGCACAGACGCAGCGTGTACTATCTGAAAATGCAGTTTTAAAATATACATATGCGAAGTGGTTAACACCAAATGGAAGTTGGGTGCATGGTCAGGGAATTGAACCTGATTACGAAATTAAAAATAAAACATTAGATGATTTTCATATTGTCAGTGTTAAGGACTCTTATCAATATGATCAGGTTGATGAACATATTGCTTATATGCAAGAAATGCTAAAAGAATTGGGTTATGCAGTTGATCGTACTGATGGTTATTTTTCGTTGCAAACTGAAAAGGCATTAAAAAATTTTGAGAAAACATATGGATTAACACAAGATGGTATATATGATCAAAATGATGCAACACTATTATTGAGTGCTTTGTCATATCACATTTATCATGAAATTGAAGATGTTCAATATCAAAAAATAATAGAATTGTTAAAGTAAGGGGTGGTAAGAAATGGAAAGGTTTAAACTTGTATCTGAATATTCACCAATGGGAGATCAGCCTACAGCAATCAAGCAATTAGTAGATGGCATTTATGCTGGGAAAAAAGAACAGGTTCTTTTGGGAGGAACAGGAACAGGTAAAACTTTTACTGTTTCTAATGTTATTGCGGCCGTTAATAAACCAACACTTGTTTTAGCACACAATAAAACTTTAGCAGGTCAGTTATACTCTGAATTAAAAGAATTTTTTCCTGAAAATCGAGTTGAATATTTTGTTTCAAACTTTGATTTTTATCAGCCTGAGGCATACATTCCTAAAAGTGATACATATATAGATAAGAATGCACAAACAAATTATGAAATTGAAATGTTAAGATCTTCGGCAATGAATTCTTTATTAGAAAGAAGAGATACGATTGTTGTTGCATCTGTTGCTTCAATTTATGGCTTGGGAAATCCAGAACAATACAAAGAAATGATTTTTTCTTTACGTGTTGGACAGGAAATAGATCGTAAAGAATTATTAACATATTTAGTTGATCGTCAATATCAAAGAAATGATATTGAACAATCAAAGGGGACATTTAGAGTTCGTGGTGATGTCATTGAAATTGTTCCTGGACATACAGAAAGTTGGCTTATTCGTATAGAATTGTTTGGTGATGAGGTTGAACGTATTTGTGAAGTTGATCCTTTAACAGGTAAGGTTTTGGGAAGTTATGGAGCTTATACAATCTATCCAGCATATGGTTATGTTACAAAGAAAGAGCAAATGCTAAAAGCATGTGAAACGATTTCTGAAGAGTTAAAAGAGCGTTTGAAATATTTTGAAGAGGAAATGAAACCTTTGGAATATGAAAGACTGGATCAACGCACAAGACATGATGTTGAAATGTTGAGAGAAGTGGGAATGTGTCCAGGAATTGAAAATTATTCCCGACATATTGATGGAAGAGCTGCTGGTCAACGTCCATATACTTTGATTGATTATTTCCCAAAAGATTTTTTAATGATTGTAGATGAAAGTCATGTTATGTTACCTCAAGTCAGAGGCATGTTTAATGGTGATCGTAGTCGTAAAGAAACGTTAGTAGAGTATGGCTTTCGATTACCAAGTGCTTTGGATAATCGCCCTTTACGATTTGAAGAATTTGAAAAAATTATTCATCAAGTGATTTATGTTTCAGCAACGCCAGGTGATTATGAATTAGAAAAAACACAAGGTGAATATGCTGAGCAAATTATTCGTCCAACTGGTTTATTAGATCCAATTATTGAGGTTCGACCTACAAAAAATCAAATTGATGATCTGATTAATGAAATTCATGATCGCATAGAAAAAAATGAAAGAGTCTTAATTACAACATTAACAAAAAGAATGGCAGAAGATTTAAGTGCGTATTTAAAGGAAGTAGGTTTAAAGGTTGCTTATCTTCATTCGGATACGAAAACATTAGAAAGAACAGAAATTCTAAGAGATTTGCGTTTAGGTAAGTATGATGTTTTGGTTGGAATAAATTTATTGAGGGAAGGATTAGATTTACCAGAGGTATCACTTGTTTGTATACTTGATGCTGATAAGGAAGGTTTTTTGAGAAGTGAACGATCATTAATTCAAACGATTGGACGTGCGGCTAGAAATGCCAATGGAAAGGTTATTATGTATGGTGATCATGTGACAGAATCAATGCAAAAGGCAATTGATGAAACGGCACGTCGTCGAGAAATACAAGATGCTTACAATCAGGAGCATCATATCACTCCACAAACTATTCATAAAGAGATTAGAGATTTGATTCAAGGTAAAGAGACTGAAAATGAAGCGATAGCATTGGTACAAAAAGGAAAGAAAGCTGACAAGAAAGCTAAAAAGAAATTGATAGATGATCTTGAGAAAGAAATGAAACAGGCTGCTAAAATTTTGGATTTTGAGCGTGCAATGGAACTAAGAGATATTATTATGGAATTAAAGGGTGAGAAATAATGGAGTTTTCATCATTGGCGAGGGCAGTTTTTGATAGTATTTTAGCACATGGTGGTTATGTTTATATTGTTGGCGGTTGTGTCAGGGATGCTGTTATGGGAATTGAAAATGATCATGATATAGATGTAGAGGTTTATCATTTAACATATCAGGAACTCTATGATGTTCTTTCATTGTTCGGACATGTCAATACTTTTGGAAAATCATTTGCAATCATGCAATTGAAGTGTTTAAAAGGATATGATTTTGCTTTGCCACGTCAAGAAAGAAAAACGGGTATGAGACATCAAGATTTTGAAGTCATTATTGATCCTAAACTATCTATTGAAAAAGCTGTTCAGAGAAGAGATTTAACGATGAATGCATTAATGTATGATTATAAGAAAAAAATGATTGTTGATTTATGTCATGGGCAAGATGATATTGCTAATCATGTGATTCGTTGTGTTAATGAGAAAACTTTTATTGAAGATCCTTTGAGAGTTTTAAGAATTGCACAGTTTGTATCAAGATTTGAAATGATTGTTGAACAGAGAACGAAACAATTGTGTCATGAAATGGCAGAACAACATATGCTTGATCATCTTTCTGTAGAAAGAGTTTATGATGAATATTGTAAGATTTTAATGTCTCCAAAACCTTCTTTAGGTTTTGAATTTTTGAAAGAAATTGAGGCTTTACCACCTTATTTAGAGGCCTTAACGCATACTCATCAGCGATTGGATTATCATCCTGAAGGCGATGTTTTTGCTCACACGATGCTGGTTATTGATATTGCTGCATTGATGAAACAAAAAACTGATGATCCACTTTCTTTTATGTGGTCGTGTTTACTACATGATATTGGAAAACCGTTGGTGACAACGCCAGAAGGACATGCACCTGCTCATAACGAAGCTGGAGTAGAAGTTTTTCAAAGTGTCAAGATGCTGACATCTAAGAGACAAAGACAATATATTTCAACGATGATTATGTATCATATGCATTTAATGAATATGTCCAGAAATCATTCGAGTGATCTTAAATATTTAAGATTATTGAAGAATATTGAAGGAAAGGTTTCAATGAATGATCTTATTTATATCAGTTGTTGTGATAAATTGGGAAGAGGAAGAGTTGTTCAACAACAATATGATGATTTTTGGAAGTTTATTAAAGATAAGACAACGCGTTTGGGTTATCATGCACCGGCAGCCATTGTGAATGGATATGATTTATTAGCAGCAGGTTTTGATGAAGGCCAGTATATGAAAGAATTATTAGATGAAGCTTATGATTTACAGCTTCAAGGAATGGATAAAGAGATGATTTTAAGGAGTTTGAAGAAAAAATGGAAAAGGATAGAATCGTTATAAAAGGAGCTAGAGTCAATAATTTAAAAAATATTGATGTGAATATTCCTCGAGATCAGCTTGTGATTATGACAGGTTTATCAGGAAGTGGAAAGACATCATTGGCTTTTGATACAATTTATGCGGAAGGTCAGCGACGTTATGTGGAATCATTAAGTGCTTATGCGAGACAATTCTTAGGTGGTGTAGAAAAGCCAGATGTTGATAGTATTGAGGGTCTTTCTCCAGCAATTGCAATTGATCAAAAAACAACCTCAAATAATCCTCGTTCTACAGTTGGAACTGTTACAGAAATCTTTGATTATCTGAGGTTACTTTATGCTAGAGTAGGACATGCTTATTGTCCAGAACATCATATTTTAATTGAATCACAAACAATTAAACAAATGGTAGATACTATTGATGCATATGAAGACAGAACAAAACTGCAAGTTCTTGCAAGAATGTGCAAGAATCAAAAGGGAACTCATAAAGATTTATTTGAGGAACTCATGAAAGAAGGTTTTGTAAGAGTTAAAGTAGATGGAGAAACAAGATTACTAGAAGAAGATATTGTTTTAGATAAAAACAAAAAACATAATATTGATGTTATTGTTGACAGAATTATTAAAAAAGAGGGCTATCGTTCGCGTTTAGCAGATTCATTGGAAACTGCTTTGAAACTTACGGGCGGAGAGGCTATTGTTGAAAACCTAAATACTAAAACTGAGAAACTTTTTTCTCAACATTTAGCTTGTCCACATTGTGGATTTAGTGTACCTAAATTAGAACCTAGACTTTTTTCTTTTAATAATCCATTAGGGGCTTGTCCTGATTGTAAAGGAATTGGCGTCAAGAATGAAGTTGATGATGATCTTTTAATTCCTGATTGGTCTTTAAGTATTAATCAAGGTGGTCTTCGTTATTTTAAGACATCTGTTGGAACTGATCGTATTGAATGGCAAAGATTTTTAATATTGTGCCGTGAGTATCATATTGATTTAGATAAACCTTTAAAGGATTTTAGTAAGAAAGAATTAAATATTATTTTAAAAGGATCTGATCGTCCTATTAGCTACACAATTCAGTCAAGTTCAGGAAATGTTTCAAAAACGACAAAATATATTGAAGGGGTAAAAACTTTAATTGAAAGACGTTTTGAGGAAACAACATCATCATGGTCTAAAGAATGGTATGCCTCTTTTATGGCTGAACATACATGCCCTACTTGTAAAGGAAGAAGATTAAATGATCAAGTTTTGAGTGTCAGGGTTGGTGGATTGAATATTAGTGAATTTACTGATATGTCAATTGAAAAGGCTTTAAAGTTTATAGATCATTTAACTTTAAGTGATACAGAAATGCAAATTGCACGTTTAATATTAAAGGAAATCAAAGATCGTCTGACTTTTTTGAATGATGTTGGATTAGGATATTTAACTCTATCAAGACGTGCAGGTGGATTATCTGGTGGCGAAGCACAGCGTATTCGTTTAGCAACCCAAATAGGTTCTCGTTTAACAGGCGTACTCTATGTTTTGGATGAACCTTCTATTGGTTTACATCAACGAGATAATGAAAAGCTTATTCGAACATTATGTAATATGCGTGATCTTGGAAATAGTGTGATTGTTGTAGAGCATGATGAAGATACGATGAGAGCTTCTGATTATATTGTTGATATCGGACCAGGAGCTGGTGTTCATGGTGGAGAAATTGTTGCTGAAGGAACACCTGACGAAGTCATGAAAAATTCAAATTCTATCACAGGTAAGTATTTATCTGGTGAATATAAGATACCTGTTCCTCAAAAGAGAAGAAAGGGAAATGGTTTGTTTATTGAAGTGAAAGGTGCTAAACAGAATAATTTAAAGAACATCGATGTTAAATTTCCATTAGGAAAATTTATATGTGTGACTGGTGTTTCGGGAAGTGGGAAATCGACATTAGTTAATGAAATATTATGTAAAGCTGTTCGAGCAAAACTTTATCATTCTAAAGAAAAGCCAGGAGCTCATAAGGAAATTGTTGGATTAGAAAATGTTGATAAAGTCATTGAGGTTTCACAGGATCCTATTGGAAGAACACCACGTTCTAATCCTGTGACTTATACTGGAGTTTTTGATGATATTCGTGATTTATTTGCGAAAACACCAGAAGCTAAAATGCGAGGATATGATAAAGGACGTTTTTCTTTCAATGTAAAAGGCGGACGTTGTGAAGCCTGTCAGGGTGATGGGGTGAAACGTATTAGTATGCACTTTTTACCAGATGTCTATGTTCCTTGTGAAGAATGTGAAGGAAAACGATATAATGAAGAAACTTTACAAGTGACATATAAGGATAAAACAATTTATGATGTGTTAGAAATGACAATTGAAGATTCTTTAGAATTTTTTGATAATTTACCACGTATTCGTTCTAAACTACAGACAATTAGTGATGTTGGTTTAGGCTATGTGAAATTAGGACAAAGTGCAACGACACTTTCTGGTGGTGAAGCACAACGTGTTAAACTTGCTAGTGAGTTGCAAAAGAAGGCAACTGGAAAAACTGTTTATATTTTAGATGAGCCAACAACTGGTTTACATAGTCATGATGTGGCACGACTTATTGATGTTTTAAATCGCATTGTTGATCAGGGTGATACTGTCATTGTCATTGAACATAATCTTGACGTGATTAAAGTTGCTGATCATATTATAGATTTGGGATTGGAAGGTGGCGACAATGGTGGTACAATAGTTGTATCAGGTACACCTGAAAAAGTTGCAAAATGCGAGAAAAGTCATACAGGACGTTTTCTTAAGAAAATGTTAGAGTAGGAGGATAGTATGGGAAAATCGGTAAAGTTGAAAGATTTATTGAAAGCTCCAATGTTTCAACAAGTGACAGGTGATGAGGAAGCATTAGAGCGAGAAATCTTTGTTGCTGAAATGAGTAGACCTGGTTTGGAATTGGCTGGTTTTTTTAAACATACAGATTTTAGAAGGATTATTCTATTTGGTGAAAAAGAAATTGCTTTTACAAAAGAGATGAATAAAGAGGCACAATTAGCTTGTTTTGCAAAACTTGCTAATGATGAAACACCTTGTATTATTATTGCTAAAGGATATGCATGTCCTGAAATATTAAAAAATATTGCAATTAAAAGGAACTTTCCTGTTTTTGAAACACAAGGTGCAACAGGTCGAGTCTCTATTGATTTGACCAGTACATTAGATGAGGCTTTAGCAGCTGAGACATTGATGCATGGGGTGTTTTTAAATATTTATGGAAAAGGTGTTGTGATTAGAGGAGATAGCGGTATTGGTAAATCAGAAATTGCTTTAGAATTGATTAAACGTGGGCATTTATTGATTGCTGATGATGCGATTGAACTTTATCATATTGGACAAAATATTGTTGGGAAGGCACCTGAAGTTTTGAAAAATCTTTTGGAAATTAGAGGAATTGGTGTTATTGATGTGTCAAAAATGTTTGGTGTCGCATCAGTTTTACCAAAAGATAATGTTGATTTGATTATCCAATTGGAAAGATGGTTACCATCACGTGAATACACACGTATTGGTGATGAGGAAGATGATGTAACAGAAGAAATTCTTACTGTTCAAATTCCTAAAATTGTCGTTCCTGTGACTGGAGGAAGAAGCATGTCTGCAATTATTGAAGCGGCTGTTATGAATATGCAATTAAAAGATTCTGGATTTGATTCAAGTAAAGAATTTGTTAATAGAATTCTTGAAAATATTAAAAACAAATCATAATGATTAAATTTTTTGAGGATTTTCATACATTTGTCAGAATAGGTCCTATTAGCATTCAATGGTATGCTATAGTGATTTTATGTGGCGCAGGTATTGCATATTTACTTGGACAGTATCATTTTAAAAAATTGGGATATGATCAAGAAATTTTATCTGATTATTTCTTTGCATTATTGTTTATTGGAATTATTGGTGCACGTATATGGTATGTTATTTTTACCTTTGACGAGTTATACGCCTCAAATCCTATGGAAATTTTTGCTGTATGGCATGGTGGCTTAGCTATTCAAGGAGGTATTTTTACTGGGTTAATTTTTAGCTATTTCTTTTTTAAGAAAAGAAATATTCCTTTTTTAGTTGCTGGTGATGCTATTATGCCAGGTGTTTTAATTGCACAGGCATGTGGAAGATGGGGGAATTTCTTTAATCATGAGGCTTTTGGTGGAGAAGTCTCTATAGAATTCTTGAAGTCTTTACATTTACCGAATTTCATTATAGAGAATATGTATATTGGTGGTGCTTATCATCATCCTACATTTTTATATGAGTCAATAGGAAATATTGTTGCATTTTTTATCATTTTATTTGTTATAAAAAAATTTCAGAAGCATATAGGTATACAATTCTTTAGTTATTTTGTATTATATGGAATCGTAAGATTTTTTGTTGAGGGATTAAGAACAGACAGTTTGATGTTTGGGGCTATTCGTATGGCTCAACTTGTGTCTATAGTTTTTTTGATTGTTGGCATTGCAGGAATTGTTTATGTTCATATGAAAGGTCAGAAACTGGAAGATTTTGTAGTGGAATAGATATACTCAGTATATCTATTTTGTTATGTTCATCAATATTTCATATTTGCATTTTATAATAAGTACATGAGGTGATATTATGCATAATGCTGCAAAAAAGATTATCAAGCAATATCATGATAATCAAACCATTTATCGTTCTTTGAAGGATGATATTGAAGATATCTTCATACGTATTATAGAAAAAAATCATTTTCGTATTTCTAATATGGCTATTAGAATTAAAAGTGAAGATGCTTTAGTAAAGAAAATTACTTATAAGAATAAATATCAAGATATTAATGAAATAACGGACGTAGTTGCTTGTCGAATTATTACATTATTTGAAAATGATGTTGATCGTATTTTTGAATGTGTTAAAGATAATTTTGAAGTGATAGAATATAATGATAAGCGTAAGAAAAACTATGAAGATCGTATAGATTTTGGATATAATTCTTTGCATTTGCTTATTAAGTTTACAGATGAAAGATGTCAACTTATTGAATATGCAAATTATAAAGATATGATTTTTGAATTACAAATTCGTACAACTTTACAGCACTCATGGGCTGAAATTGAACATGGGTTAGGTTATAAGTCACAGTATGAAATTCCTAAAGATATACGTAGACGTTTGACAAGATTGTCTGCATCATTAGAACTGTTAGATGAGGAATTTGTACAGATTGCTAAAGAAGTAGATGAATATAATAAAGGAATTGTACATATTGAGAAGGTATTAAGGACTGATATTAATGTCAATTCATTGATTCAATATGTGAATACTTCACCACGTATTAATAATATTTTAGAAAGATTACATACGGAGTTTCAGTTTAAGTTTGAAAGGGATTCTGAGTTAATTTCACAATCGCGATTAATTCAAAGATTTCATTACATGGGATATACGTATATTAATGAATTGGATGATTTTGTTGAAAATCATTTGAAAGAAATTGAATGGTTGGCAAGAGAAAGAGTAGAAAATGTTCGTGAAGACCATATATTAAATATATATAATGTTTTGATATGGATTTCGCTAGTCATGCTTGCTAATGAAGGAGCAAGTGATCCAGAAGATATTTTTACAAAAGAGAGTATTGAAAGATTAATGAGTATAAAAACAAATATAGAAGAACTTTCTTCATAAAAATAAAAATGGGAAAAACAATGCAATGACATTTCTTTTGTCTTAAGGTAAAAAGGAAGATTTCATTTTATCGATAAACTCGATACTTTGAAACTTCCTTTATTTTATTGATTTCTTGTTAGATAGAAAAAAACACGTTTTTATTCATAGTATTCTATTTTTTCATTAATCCATCAGCAAATGTAACAGGAATACCAAATATGATACCTGTATCAGGATTATCAATACCATTAAGTTCATCGTCAATGGTTTTTCTAATAAGATCAACTTGGTCATCATTCACAACAAAGAAAATTGTTTTACTATCAGGATGAGGTGTATCTAGAAATAAACGTAATGAACCTAAAATATAGCTTTCATCTGACTCTTCTATAGATTTTACCATTCCAGTTGAATCAATAATTGTTCCCCCTCGAACACCCGCTTTTTTTAAACGAGCAAGCAAATCATCTAAACACTCAACTTTGTTTAAAACAACAAAAATTACTTGCATTTTTATCACCACCCATCTTTATTATATCTCTTACATAAAGAAATATCTAGTTATTATCGAAAAATTGCGTTATAATGTTAAATAGATTAAGAGGGGGCTTGAAAATGAAATATGAATTTACAATTAGAATGGCGAATGTAAAAGCATCAGCAATTAGAGAAATTCTAAAAGCAACAGCTGATCCAAAAATGATTAGCTTTGCGGGAGGAAATCCTGCTGCAGAAGCTTTTCCAGTTAAAGAAATAGAAAAAATTTCGGCAGATATTTTAAAAAGTGATCCGATTAGTGTATTACAATATGGTATTACTGAAGGCGATGCAGGTTTGATTGATGCTGCAAAAAAGTTTTTTAATCGTCATGAAAAAGCATTCAAAGAAGGCGATAAAATGATTATTACATCTGGTTCTCAACAAATTATGGAATTTGCTGCAAAATGTTTATGCAATGAGGGAGATGTAGTTATTTGTGAAAATCCAAGCTTTTTAGGTGCATTAAATGCATTTAAATCATTAGGAGCAATTTTACGTGGTGTAGAATACAAGAATGGACAGTTAGATTTAGAGGATTTGGAAAACGCATTAAGTGCTTATCCTAAACCAAAATTTATGTATTTGATTCCTAACTTCCAAAATCCAACGGGTATGACAATGTCATTGGAAGTGAGGCAAGCTATTTTGTCATTAGCAAAAAAATATGAAGTTCTCATTTTAGAAGATAATCCTTATGGTGATTTAAGATTTGAGGGTGAGGCTATTCCATCAATAAAATCAATGGATCAAGATGGCTTAGTTATTTATGCTGCAAGTCTTTCTAAAATTATTGCACCTGGTATGCGTGTGGCTTGTTGTATGGGTCCAGAAGAAGTTGTTTCTAAATTTACAGTAGCAAAACAAGCAAGTGATGTTCACTCAAATTTATGGGCACAAAAAGTGATGGCAAGATACTTAACTGAATACGATATGGACGAACATATTGCATCTATTCAAAAAATTTATAAAGAGAAATGTGAATTAATGCTAGCAGAAATGAAAAAATCATTTCATCCAGATGTGATTTATACAAGACCAACAGGAGGAATGTTTATTTGGGTGACACTGCCTCAACACATTGATATGCAATCATTTGTAAAATCTGCTTTAGCACAAAATGTAGCTGTTGTTCCTGGGAATGCATTCTTAGATGATGACACTAAAGAATGTCATAGTTTTAGAATGAATTTTTCCACTCCAACTGATGAAAAAATACGTCTAGGTGTTAAGATTTTAGGTGAATTAACTTATTCAATGAATCAACAATAAATCGACATATTTTTCAACCATCTTGACATATAATAGAAAGTCGGGAGGAAAAAATATGTTATTGATAAGATTTACGACTACAAAAATATTAACTCTAAAACAAGAACAATTAATTAAAGAGAAAGTGGGACAACTCTTTCATGATCAAAAAACAGTGATTCATATTGAAGATAATCAAGTGATGTATCTTGATGGACAAGAATTAGAATGTATGATGATAGAATGTCAATGTTATGATATGGATAATTTGAATGAATTTGCAAATAAACTAATGTTAGAAATTGAAAATATCACGGATATTTCACAAAAACATCAATATTTGACAGTTAAATTGCTTGATTTTTATATATCTGAAGGAAAATGAAGAAAGAGGTCAAAAAATTGATCTCTTTTTAAAAAAACTATTGCAATAATGAAAAAGATATGATAATATATGTGAGCACTGAATAAGAGACGCTTGAATAGCTCAGTCGGTAGAGCAATCGGCTGTTAACCGATCGGTCGTAGGTTCGAGTCCTACTTCAAGCGCCATGGCCTGTTGGAGAAACGGTTAACTCACATGCCTTTCACGCATGC
>Ga0129308_1000466_pt1 | contig 59842 bp, 55 predicted proteins | sample L827metagenome_FD_94440 | JGI IMG/M metagenome (GOLD analysis project Ga0129308, IMG submission 94440) | Ring-tailed lemur group fecal microbial communities from Wisconsin, USA - L827 metagenome | ecosystem: Host-associated > Mammals > Digestive system > Large intestine > Fecal | place: USA...
AAGCAGATGTAATCATTATAGATGAAATGTCCATGGTGGATCTGCCACTGATGCATGCACTTCTTTGCGCAATAATGCCGGGAACCCGTCTGATTCTAGTGGGAGACATCAACCAGCTTCCTTCGGTGGGACCGGGAAGCGTCTTAAAAGACCTTATAGAGTCAGAATGTTTTTCGGTCGTCATGCTAACCAAGATCTTTCGGCAGGCAAGCAAAAGTGATATTGTGGTAAATGCGCATAAGATCAACCGGGGAGAGGAAGTGACTCTGGATAATAAAAGCCGGGATTTCTTCTTCCTGAAACGTCAGGATGCAAATATAATCATTCGTGTGCTGCTGGCTTTGATACAGAATAAGCTTCCCAAATATGTAGATGCAAAACCTTATGACATTCAGGTGCTGACCCCTATGAGGAAAGGACTTCTGGGGGTGGAAAGACTCAATGGAATTCTGCAGGAATATCTGAATCCCCCGGCTCCCGGAAAAGCAGAGAAGGAATATGGGGAGCGGCGCTTTCGGGTGGGCGATAAGGTGATGCAAATCCGGAACAATTATCAATTGGAATGGGAAATCACTACTAAATACGGACTTGTTGTTGATAAGGGGATGGGAATCTTCAACGGCGACATGGGAATTATCACCGAAATTAATACATATACAGAAAGTTTGACAGTAGAATATGATGAGAAGAGAAAAGTGGAATACCCCTTTGAGCTTCTGGAGGAACTGGAACTGGCTTATGCTATTACGATACACAAATCTCAGGGAAGCGAGTACCCGGCGGTTGTGATTCCATTACTCAACGGTCCGCGACAGTTGTTCCACAGGAATCTGCTTTATACTGCGATTACCAGAGCGCGGAAATGCGTAACGCTAGTTGGAAGTGACACGACATTTCAGGAGATGATCTTAAATACGAATGAACAGAATCGAAATACCAGCCTGTCCGAGAGAATTCGTGAATTTTATTCATAAATGTTGTTTGAGGGTCGCAAACTCAGAATAATATCATGAAAAAACGATATGGAAAATTTCAGATTAGAAAACATATTTTAAACTTGCTCTATCCGGCCAAATGCCCGTTCTGCGGAACGGTCACGAACAAAGGCATTTGTGGAACTTGCAGGAAAAGCCTGCCTTATGTTAGACAGCCTCGATGTATGAAATGTGGAAAGCCGATTCGGAGGATAGAAAAAGAATACTGTACAGATTGTGCTGCAATCCGTCACGAATTTGAAGAAGGAAGAAGTCTCTGGGTTCATAAAGAAATAGTCTGTGATGCAATATATGCTTTAAAATACAAAAATCTGAGAATTAATGGTGATATTTTCGGAAAAGAGTTGGCCTGCTATTACGGAAGCTACTTAAAAAAGCACAGGATAGAACTTCTTGTTCCTGTACCGCTTCATTGGAAACGGCGACTGAAGCGAGGGTATAATCAGGCCGGAATTGTTGCTGAAGCTTTGAGTGAATGGTCAGGCATTCCGGCAGACTGCAGCATTTTGAAAAGAGTTAAATGTACCGAAGCACAAAAAAATCTGGATCATAGACGGCGAAGGAGAAATGTACAGGGAGCTTTCCAGGCGAAAAAATGGGTCACAGTAAAGAATGTAGCGCTTATTGATGATATTTATACGACAGGAAGTACGCTGGATGAGGCGGCACGGATTCTGAAACTGGCGGGTGCAGAAAAAGTCTACTTTTTGACTATAAGTATTGGACAAGGATTCTGATATTTGTTATACTGAAAATGATGTTTATAGGGGGAGTACATATCGAGGTGATCGTATGCTAAATGAAGAAAAAGTGAAGCTAATGACTAGAATGGCGATGTACGAAAGCAAAGAAGGCGAGGAAGATTTAAAAATCAGTGCTTATTACAGAAAAGATTATACAAGCTTTCATACAATAGTTACTGTGATCTGGGTGACAATTGGTTATGTGATCGCGGTCGGTGTAGCGGCAGTTGCGTTTTTAGATGAGATTCTGAAAAATCTGAATATGCCATTTGTCATAATGGCTACAATCTGCGTGATAACGGGATATATTGTGATGGTGACGCTCTATACACTTGTAGCATCACAGTTTTATAAAAGCAAGCATAATCGGGCACGGCAGCGTGTGAAAAGATTCAATCATGATCTTACCAGGCTGAATAGAATGTATGAAAGGGAGAAGTAGTGATGAGCGAAATATTAGTTTGGAAAGAAAAGATACAGAATTTATATGCTAACCAGTCAATTTACTTTGACAAAGGTTTTCAGTTTATTCTGAGTTTTGTTTCATTTTTTCTGATCAATCAGAATTTGGGATTGATGAAGGCGGTGGCTACTCCGATTGTTACGATGGCTTTGGCGGTAATTTGCACTTTTCTTCCGCCGGTATTTACGGTGGTAGCGGCAGCTGCACTGATTTTGGCTCATATGTTTAAGCTTTCATTGGGAGTGATGGCGGTGAGCGCACTCATTTTTGCGATGATGTTCATTTTTTATTGTAGATTTACACCGAAGCGTGCAATTCTTTTACTCATTACTCCAATAGCATTTTTACTGAAGATTCCCTATGTGATTCCGGTAGTATGCGGTTTGGCCATGACTCCGGTTACAGCGGTACCAATTGCTTTTGGAACGATGGTATACTACATGATAAGCTGTGTGAAAGGTTCTTCCGCCGCGATTAAGGGAGCAGAAGGAATTGTAGGGCAGATTTCTGTGTTTGTAAAAATGGTTTTACAGGATAAGTCCCTTTGGATTACCGTGATCGCATTTGTAATCTGTGTGTTTGTAGTCTATACTATTCGCAGGCTTTCTGTTGACCATGCCTGGAAGATTGCGTCGGCAGCAGGGGCAGTTGTGAATATCATTGTTGTTGTTGCAGGAGATATGGCATTTAATCTACATACCTCTTATGGAGAATTGATTGCAGGAAATCTCTTTGCTATTGTGGTGGGCCTTGTTTTGGAATTTATTTTGTTTTCTGTGGATTATTCCAGAACAGAGCATTTGCAGTATGAAGATGATGACTATTACTATTATGTGAAAGCAGTTCCAAAGCTTTCTATTTCTGCGCCGGAAAAACAAGTAAAACGGATTAATGAACGCAGGAATGAGGCACAAAGATTAGAAGAAGAGGAGCATCGAAGTTCACGAAAGCGGGGACAGGGGGGGAGCAGAAGAACAGGGACGGCCCCCAGACCTCGGAAAGTAAGTGTGGCATCTAACACCGATGAATTGTTGCTCGCGAAAAGTTTGAAAGATGAATTGGATATTGAGAATATTGTAAGAAAAGAATTAGAAGAATAAGAGTTAAGAAAAAATAAAAATGGAAGGAGGTGCAGGAATGATGGATACTGTGTTAACTTTTTTTAAGAACCACCTGGGAATGTCCAGTTGGTATTTTCCGGAGGTAAGAATTATTGATATCATTGAGATATTTATCATAGCATATCTCATCTATCAAGTGATTTTGTGGATTAAAAATACGAAAGCGTGGATGCTTTTAAAAGGAATCCTGGTTTTTTGTATCTTCGTGCTTGTGGCTGCAATTTTCAAAATGAATACAATTTTGTGGGTTGCAGAAAACCTGCTTCCGGTGATGGCTACGGCTGTGGTAGTGGTATTTCAGCCGGAGCTTAGAAGAGCACTCGAAAAGCTGGGCGAGAAGCAATTTCTTGCTTCAGTGACGGGGCTGGATAAAAAGGGGCGCGATGATGCACGGTTCAGCGAGGAAACGATTGATGGAATCGTAGAAGCAGCATTTGATATGGGAGCAGTGAAGACAGGAGCTTTGATTGTAATTGAGCAGGCAATTAAACTGACTGAGTATGAGAGCACGGGAATCCGCCTTGACTGTCTGGTGTCAAGACAAGTGCTCATCAATATCTTTGAACATAATACGCCACTTCATGATGGAGCGATCATCGTGCGGGGAGACCGGATTGTTTCTGCTACCTGTTACCTACCTCTTTCGGATAATATGGGAATCAGCAAAGATCTTGGAACACGTCACAGAGCAGCGATTGGTATGAGTGAGGTAAGCGATGCCCTCGTGGTTGCAGTATCGGAAGAAACGGGGTATGTTTCCGTTGCATTGGGCGGTCAACTGGTAAGAAATGTGACGCCTGAATACCTCCGGGAACGGATAGAGGCGATTCAGGATAAGAAGACTGAAAACAAGAGATTCATTGAAATGCTGAAAGGATGGATAAAGCATGAAAAGAAGACTGATTAAGAATCCGGGACTGAAAGCATTGGCTTTCCTGTTTGCGGTAGCAGTCTGGGCACTCGCTGCCAATGTGCAGAATCCGGTCAGAGAGAGAACTTATACTAATATTCCGGTAACTGTGACACGGACGGAGATTATCACAAATGAGGGGAATACTTATCAGATTTCTGAGGATACCAGAACTGTTTCGGTAACGGTAAGGGCAAAAAAAGAAGATTTAGACAAAATACAATCATCAGATATTCGGGCTACTGCGGATATGATTAATCTGATGAGTCGATCTCTGATCCCGATTGAAGTATCCATTCCAGAACACACCTACGTGGATGCAGTCGCGGAACCGAAGAATGTATTGGTGTCAATTGATGCGAGTAAGACAGCATCGTTCCCGATCACAGCAACTACTACAGGAACTGTACGCGACGGATATGTACTGGGAAGCGTTCAGGCTGACCCGGAGAAAGTAGAAATCAGCGGACCGGAGGCAGTGGTGAATTCTATTGATAAGGTAGTGGCGGAAGTAAATGTAGCAGGACTTTCTAAGGATGAAAAGATAGCTGCTGAGATGACACTTTACGATGCCGAAGGCAAGCGTATCGATGCCACCCTTATTGAACACAATCTGGGTGAAGAAGGAATTAAGGTGAGCGTCAAGTTGCTGCATAAGAAGTCTGTGGCAGTGGAATTTGATACTTCGGAGATTGGAACTGCCGTAGGATACCGCTTTACAGGTCTGTCTGTACAGCCGGAAAAAATTCAGATTATCGGTACCGAAGAACAGCTTAAAGATATAAATACAATAGAAATACCGGCTGAAGCTTTGGCTCGCACGGGACTGACGGAAACGGAAGAATTCTCAGTTGATATCACGGAATATCTTCCGAGTTGGGCGAAGGGTGAGGATGAAACGGTCGGCATTCCTGTTTTGGTCAAGATCAGTGTAGAGAAGATCGGAACGAAGACGATTGAATTTCCTATAAGATCCATTTCGGTGGTGAATGTGCCGAAAGGTTATAAGGTGCGTTATAATTCTACGGAGAATCTGAAAATTGTTATTACCGGAAAAGATGATGACGAGTTGGAGGGAATACAACTTGAACAAGGGGACGTCTCTATAAATCTTGTAAACTACAGGAACGGAGGAAATTATACGGTGCCGGTACGGGTAATGTTACCCGATGGCGTTTCTTTGGTAGAGGAGCTTACAGTGGATATCACGTTAGAAGAAAACAGTGGAGGCAGTGATGGTTAGCAGTAAAGTAGTAATTATGAATCCCACAGGCCTGCATCTGCGCCCGGCAGGATTGTTCTGCAAGACGGCTCTCGACTATAAAAGCAAGGTTACTTTTCGATGCCGTGGAACAGAGGGGAATGCAAAAAGTGTTCTCAGTGTTTTAGGTGCCTGCATAAAAAAAGGAGACGAAATCGAAATTATCTGTGAAGGGAATGATGAGGAGAAAGCGCTCGGCGCTATGATAGGCATCGTAGAAAGCGGGTTAGGTGAGTAATGGAGCTATATATACAAATGATATTGCATGAGTTGGGAATTCGCGCAACTTATACAGGATATCGATATATGATTGATGCGATTAAAGTGGCGCTGGATGAAAAATGTGATTTAGGTCATATTACAAAAGATATCTATCCGGAGGTGGCGAAAAGAAATCGTGCGTCGGTCTGGATGATTGAGACCAACCTTCGAGCCGTAATTGAACGTTGCTGGAAACGGACAAATCCGGAGAATATTGAGAAATACTTTCCCGGTAGGTCAGGCCAAAGGCGGCCGACAAATACAGAATTTTTAGAAGGAATTGTGCGTTATATGACTCGGCACGACGAAGAAGGCTGGGGACTGGAAAAGTTCGAGAAATAAAAAATAGTGAGCGGCTAAAATACACGTTCCAACAATTTTTTATGTAACACACGCAATGACTTAAAAGGCAGATTCCAAGTATTCATGCTATAAATGATCAGGTATAAAATGAAATATCCCTGTAAATGTCAGGTCAATTCATGCCTAGGCTGATGAATGGACTTGAGTTTACAGGGATATTTTGTTGCCGGTTAGTGTGAATAAACAATTATAATTTGCGCTGTCTTCACTAAAACGATGGAATGCGGTTTAGGCTTGCTTTCCGGCCCGTCGGCAGTATTCTGCGATGGCATCAATTAGTTCACCGGAACTGGGTTTTGCTACAATAGGATAAGGGAACAACTGTTCTAAAATCGTATGATTACCTCTCTCCCAACATGCATTCACTGCAGTTCGAATGTTGCGTTCCACATTATCCGGAGTAGTGTGGTGACGTTCGGCAACGGCTGGATAAAGTTTAGAACATACGGATAACAACGTGTCCTCGTCTTCAATGACAATCTCGACAGCATCAATCAAGTAGCGATATCCGAGATATGTAGCATTGATGCCCAGAGCACGGACGGTTTGGGTTATGATATCCATAATTCTCCTTTCTCCTTACATTGAATATATATATCTTATAACAAAAAAACTGAAAAGGTAATACGTCGACGCAAAAAGTTACGCATCGACGAAAATAGACATATTGACAGAGAAAATGGGGAAATAGATGTGAATTTGGTAAAATAGTGCTATGATTTTGAAGTACGGATTTTGAATTTTGGATAACTGGAAAAAATTGGAGGTATAAATTCCAGGATTAACTACTAGAAATAGACGGAAAAAGGGTTTTCAATACAACATCTATGTGTTATACTTGAAAATAATGTGTTACTATGCGAATTTGGAGGATAGGATATGGGAAAAGCAACGTTAGTAGTTATGGCCGCAGGAATTGGAAGTCGTTTTGTTGGTGGAATTAAGCAGCTGGAACCGGTTGGACCTAACGGGGAGATTATTATGGATTATTCCATTTATGATGCCATGGCTGCAGGATTTGATAAAGTAGTATTTGTAATTCGGAGAGATTTGGAAAAAGACTTTAAAGAAGTGATAGGAGAGCGTATTGCAAAAAAAATAGAGGTGGCATATGCATTTCAAGAGATAGCAGATATTCCAGCAAAATATGTAGGTAAATTTCCGGATAGAAAGAAGCCCTGGGGAACAGGACAGGCTATTTTATGCTGTAAAGATTTGGTGAAGGAGCCTTTTTTGGTCATTAATGCGGATGATTATTATGGGAAAGAGGCTTATAGAGAGGCATACGCATATTTAACAGGTGAAAAACCTGTTACTGACAAACTGAGTATCTGCATGGTGAGTTTTATTCTTAAAAATACGTTGAGTGATAATGGTGGAGTCACCAGAGGAGTATGCCGTGTGGGGCAAGACGGTATGCTAGCTGATATTGTAGAAACACATAATATAGAAAAAGTTAATGGTAAGGCAATTGCGAAGAACGAAAATGGGGAATGTGAGATCGATTTGGACTCTAAAGTATCTATGAATATGTGGGGAATCGGTCCGGAGTTCTTTGAAGTTCTGGAGAATGGATTTCGAGCTTTTTTGGAGCAGCTGCAGGAAGATGAACAGAAGAAAGAATATCTGCTCCCGACTATTATTGGTGGGATGCTCCAGAAAAATGAAGTTGAAGTGAAAGTTTTGGAATCGAGCGACCAGTGGTTTGGTGTTACGTATAAAGAAGATAAAACGTGTGTTATGCAAGCAATCAAAGAATTGATTGATGCAGGATTGTATGCATAGATGACCGAAGAAAGGAGAGCAGTATGAGGAAAAGAATATTAATAGCTTTAGTAGGAGTGTTAATTATTTTGAGCTTGGCGGGATGTGAGAAAGACGCTCAGCCGGGCAAGTCTGAACAGAATGAGGTAAAAAAGGAAGAGGAACAGAAGAGTGACGCGGAAAATTCAGAAAATGTAAAAGATAATCTGAACAATGAAACGGATAAAGGAGAAGAGGAAGCAAATAGGGGTGAAGAACATCGGATATCTATTTATGTACCCAATGGGGAGACGGGTGAATTGGAAATTCTTGAGGTTGAAATCGAAAAAGTTGACCCACAAAATGTTTGGAAAGAATTGCAAAATGTAGGGATTATATCAGAAGAAGAGGAAATCCTGGGTGTGGAAGAAAATGTAGATGATAAAACAATGATTCTGAACCTGAACAAAGCATTTGGAGAACACTTGAGGGGATTGGGTACAACAGGAGAAAGTGAATTGATTAATTCAATAGTCAATACATATCTGGAAGTATTTCAGTGTGAGAAAATCAAATTGATGGAAGAGGGAGGAAAACTGGTTTCCGGACATAAAGAATATGACGAATATATGGGAAGGAAGTAAAAAGTTTACGGGAGCGTGCAAAATGTATAAGAAATTAATAAGAATGATTGTAGTTTTGGCTGTTTTAGTTCTGATGAACGGGCAGACGATTAAAAGTGTAAGAGCTGATGATACTGGAGATGTTGGCGCACACAATCTGGCAAATGAAGAAAAGGAAATATCTTCAGATGAGAAGGGTTTTCATTATATATATTTGGAGAAACCAACTCTTTCTGGTGGAGAAGAGCAGAATATAGTCATATCCTGGGGAGTGGAAGCGGAAGACATTGATAAGATGACTCTTCTTTATACAGATGATAATGGTGTGGACTTTGAATGGGAGAGCACTAAAAGGAATGGAGAGTTATATTCATTTCAGCGGATTTTTGGCGAGAACGAAAGCGGACTATATCAATTAAAAGCTGTCCGGTTCAGTGTAGAAGGAAAGGAAAAGGAGATCAGCCTGTCGGAGTTGGGGATAGCTGTAAATTTTGGAGTGGATCAGCCGTTTGATGCGGAAAAGTCCAGTGAATATCTGGAATTGGGGGCGGAAGATACACAGGATACTATGGATGATGGGATAGCGACAATTGACGAAAAAGAGATAACTTCCGGGGATGTTGAAGCTGTAGTGACAGAAACGATGCAGAGTGTCCAGCTCTACGCAGATGCAAAAGAGACAAGAGGGGCAAGCACCTCACCAGTTATAATTGTTCTGGATCCGGGACATGATAATGGGCATGCGGGAGCAAGAGCAAACGGTGTAGAAGAAGAAAAAGTTACACTTGCAGTGGCGAAGTACTGTAAGGCTGAATTGGAAAAATATGCGGGAGTTGTTGTATATATGACTCGTGAGACAGCGGAGTGCCCTTTCCCGGAAACAATAGGACAATCCGGAGGAAATATAATAGATATAAAAAAACGAGTAAAATGGGCGGCTGATAAAGGAGCTGATGCATTCGTGAGTTTTCATCTTGATTCTGCCGGTGAGTCAGCTCATGGTGCCCATGTTTACTATTCTGCTTACGAGTATTCCAGTTCAGCAATCGCTGACGAAGGAAAAGGGTTAGCGCAAAAAATTCAGAATGAACTTGCGGGCATTGGTTTGTATAATAGAGGGATTGAAGGTGCGGATTACACTGTTAATGTGGAAGCTGCAAAATATGGTTTTCCGGGATTGATTATAGAACATGCTTTTTTGACTAATGTTAATGATGCGAATAATTATTTGAAAACGGAAGCGGGCATGAAGAAGCTGGGAATTGCGGATGCCGCAGGAATCGTCAGCTATTATAACTTAGCGAAACCTGTATGGGAGCAGAATTCTAATGGTTGGAGATGTAAGATAAATGGTTCATATCTTACGAACACGTGGAGCTATATTAAAGGAGCATGGTACTATTTTGACTCCAATACATATATGCATACTGGATGGCTTTCATTGAATGGTAATAAATACTATTTCAAACCGGATGGCGAAATGCGGACTGGCTGGATGCTGCTCAATGGTAAGTGGTACTATTTTAATAGTAGTGGAGCTATGGAGATGCACTGGGTGAAAGTGGATGAACAATGGTATTATATGAATGATAACGGTGAGATGCAGACAGGCTGGCTTGAAATAGACGGAGCAAAATATTATTTAACTTCATCAGGGGCAGCAGCGATAGGATGGCAGCAGATAGGCGGTAAGAAATACTATTTTGATAAGAATACCGTTATGTTAAAAGGTGTACATATCATTGATGGAAAAACCTACCAGTTTGATGAGACCACAGGAGAGCTCATGGAAGTAACTAATGCGGGATGGAAATTAGTAAATGGTAAATGGTTTTATTATGATTCAAATGGAAAACCGGTAACAGGCTGGAAACTGATAAATGGTAAATGGTACTTTATGGATGAGCAAGGAGAGATGCAGACCGGCTGGCTTTTTAGAAATGGCAAATGGTACTATCTTAACCAAAGTGGAGCCATGGAAATGCACTGGGTGGAAGTAGATGGCAAATGGTATTATATGAATGATGACGGTGTAATGCAGACGGGCTGGCTTGAAATAGGTGGTACTAAATATTATTTGACTTCATCAGGAGCAGCGGCAATAGGATGGCAGGAAATTAGCGGCAAAAAATATTACTTTGATAACAATGGTGTCATGTTAAAAGGGAAACAGACTATTGCTGGGAAAACTTACCAGTTTGATGAGATCACAGGAGAACTTCTGGAAACAGCTAATGCGGGATGGAAATTAGTAAATGGTAAATGGTTTTATTATGATTCAAATGGAAAACCGGTGACAGGCTGGAAACTGATAAATGGTAAATGGTACTTTATGGATGAGCAAGGAGAGATGCAGACCGGCTGGCTTCTTAGAAATGGCAAATGGTACTATCTTAACCAAAGTGGAGCCATGGAAATGCACTGGGTAGAGGTAGATGGCAAATGGTATTATATGAATGATGACGGTGCAATGCAGATAGGCTGGCTTGAAATAAATGGCGTAAAATACTATTTGACTTCATCAGGAGCAGCGGCAACAGGATGGCATCAGATTGACGGAAAGAAATACTATTTTGACAAGAATACTGTTATGTTAAAAGGGGCACAGACTATTGACGGTAAGAATTATCAGTTCGATGAAAATACAGGTGAGCTTCTGGAGACAACTACTGCTGGTTGGAAATTAGTGGATGGTAAATGGTTTTATTTTGAGTCAAACGGGAAACCGGTAACAGGCTGGAAACTGGTAAATGGTAAATGGTATTATATGAATGCACAGGGCGAGATGCAGACCGGCTGGGTGTTTATAAATGAGAAATGGTATTATTTTAATCAGAGCGGAGTCATGCAGCTAGGGTGGAATGAAATTCATGGTAAATGGTATTTCATGAACGAGCAAGGCGCTGTGCAGATTGGATGGAACTTTATCAATAACCAGTGGTATTATTTTAACGCAAACGGTGCCATGGAAATTCATTGGGTTAAAGTGGGTGATAAATGGTATTATATGGATAGCCAGGGAATAATGGTTACTGATTGGTGCAGAATTGATGGCAAGTGGTATTATTTCGATAATTCAGGCGTATGGATAGAGCAAGAACCTGTCGAGGGAACTTACTCAATAGTGGGGGAATCGGCAGTTACTGTTGAACAAATGGTTGCATATTTTAATAGAAATACAAAAGAGTATCCGAGTGAGGCTCTGGCAAAGGGCGGCGCTCCAGATATCACGACGTTTTGCAAAATATATGAAGAAGAAGCTGCCAGTGAGGGAATCGCAGTTGAGGTTGCATTCATTCAGGCAATGAATGAGACGGGCTGGCTGCAGTTCGGAGGAAGCGTGAAAATAGAGCAATTCAATTTTGCTGGGTTAGGAGCTATTGACGGAGGAGTGGCAGGTGCAGATTTCTCGACTTATGGGGAAGAGGGAGTAAGAATGGGAATCCGTGCACAGATTCATCATTTAAAGGCATATGCAGTGAAAGAGGTTACCGAACAGACATTAACAAATGAATGTGTAGATCCCAGGTTTAAATATGTGACAACTGGAAGCGCCAGATATGTAGAGTGGTTAGGACAGAAGGAAAACCCGGAGGGATACGGTTGGGCGACGACTACAAAATATGGTTTAATCCTGCTTGATATGATAAATGCTTTGAAAGAAATGTAGGAACATACGATTTGTGTAAAAATGTAATTATGAGGGAAACTGATAGTTCAAAGAATGATTTCTGTGAATCAGGGTTTCCCTCTTATTGCGGGTGAGGTTTCTTTGAAAATGTGAAATATATAGTAAAAACATTGTAATCAAAGTGAAAATTTGTTATGATAATAAGCGTATGTAATAACATGTAATACGAATAGAAGGTGTACTTATGAAAAATATAATTGGATTAAGAAATTCCAAGACCAGAATGTTCATACTTTGTTTGGTGGATATATTTACAATTATAATTAATATGAGAGTCGCACTTTTGATTAGATTCACATTGGATGGCGGTAGTGTGCCGGAAATGTATCACTTGAGTGCGAAAAATTATTCATTGATTAATGTGTGTGTTACTCTTCTGATATTTTTAATATTGAATCTTTATAATAGCGTCTGGTCTTATGCAAGTGTAATGGAATTGGTTCAGATTCTTGTGGCATGTGGATTGTCTACACTGGTGCAGGCTTTTGGAATGCAGCTTTTGATGTATCCGATACCTAGAAGTTATCATATTTTATATTGTTTTTTAATGGTAATAACAACTGTTATAACTCGTTTTTCATATAGGATTTTACACATTGTCAAAAATAAATTGCGGAGAGTTAACACTGGCGGCAGACATGTGGAAAACACGATGGTGATCGGCGCTGGTGAAGCAGGAAGTTTGATTATTCAAGAGATAAAGACAAGCCATTATTTAAATAGACGAGTGGTATGTATTATCGACGATAATCCATCTAAAAAAGGTAAGTATCTGCACGGTATTAAAATTGTAGGATCCAGAGACGTAATTAAGGAGTATGTTAAGAAATATGATGTTGATGAGATTATCCTTGCCATACCCTCAGCAGGTGCAAAAACTTCTAGTGAGATACTAAAAATTTGTAATGAGACAACGTGTAAACTAAAAGTTTTGCCGGGGATGTATCAATTAATCAATGAAGAAGTCAGTGTGTCAAAACTGAGAGAAGTTTCGATAGAAGATTTATTAGGCCGCGATACAATAAAAATCAATCTTGAAAGTGTTCTTTCTCATTTGGCTGATAAAACAGTATTGGTTACTGGGGGTGGTGGATCCATCGGGAGCGAATTATGTCGACAAATCGCGAAATACAAACCAAGACGACTGATTATATTTGATATTTATGAGAATAATGCTTATGATATTCAACAGGAGTTGAAACGAAAGTATCCGGATTTGAACTTAAAGGTTTTGATCGGCTCTGTTAGAAATACGAAACGTATTGAATTTGTAATGGAACGGTATAGACCGGACATTGTGTACCATGCGGCTGCACATAAACATGTCCCGCTTATGGAAGACAGTCCCAATGAAGCTATTAAGAATAATGTATTTGGAACCTATAAGACAGCAAGGGCGGCAGACAAATATGGCGTGAATAAATTTGTTCTGATCTCTACAGATAAGGCAGTAAACCCCACAAATATTATGGGAGCCTCAAAACGACTTTGCGAGATGATTATTCAGACCTTTAGCAGATATTCAAAGACAGAATATGTAGCAGTGAGATTCGGAAATGTACTTGGAAGCAATGGAAGTGTAATACCTTTGTTTAAGAAGCAAATGGAAGAAGGAGGACCGGTCACAGTAACACATCCGGATATTATTCGGTATTTTATGACGATTCCGGAAGCTGTATCTCTGGTTTTACAGGCTGGTGCCTATGCGCATGGTGGTGAGATATTTGTGCTTGATATGGGAGAACCTGTAAAAATTGCAGATCTTGCAAAGAACCTGATTCGCTTGTCAGGATATACTTTGGGTGTAGATATGGAGATTAAATATACAGGGCTGCGCCCGGGCGAGAAACTATATGAAGAGATATTGGTAGATGAAGAAGGTCTTCAGAAAACAGAGAATAAATTGATTTATATAGGAAAACCGCTTGAGTTTGATGAAGTACATTTCTTGAGTGAATTGAGCAGATTGGAGCAAGCTGCGATTGATGAAAGCTATGATGTGAAGGAAATTGTTGCAGGGATTGTAGATACGTATCATATTCGTTCAGAAGATAAAGAACGTGATAGAAAAAACTATGAAGAACTTTATGGTCTGGGCAAAATCAGTCATGAAGGAGCAGTTGTGGAGGAAGAATAATATGAGTAATAGGCATATCGCATTTTCACCGCCGGACATTACGGAGGAAGAAATCGCAGAGGTTGTAGATACACTGAAAAGTGGCTGGATAACAACAGGACCAAAGACAAAGAAATTTGAGCAGGAGATAGCAAAATATTGTGGGACTGAAGCGGCAGTGTGTATGAATTCTGCAACGGCCTGCCTGGAAATGGCATTGAGATATTTGGGAATAGGCCCTGGCGATGAAGTAATTGTTCCGGCGTATACTTATACAGCGTCGGCCAGTGTGATAGCGCATGTAGGGGCCAAGATTGTGATGATTGATGTCCTAAAAGATTCCTATGAAATGGATTATGACAAAGTTGCGGAAGCAATTACTGATAAGACAAAAGCCATTATTCCTGTTGATTTAGGCGGTGCAATGTGTGATTACAAAAGAATTAAAGCGATCGTTGAAGATAAAAGAGCTTTGTTTAAACCGTCAAATGAAGTACAGGAGAAATTGGGGCGCGTTGTGATTGTTGCAGATGGAGCACATGCTTTTGGGGCAGTAAGGGATGGAAAGGTTTGTGGACAGGCAGCTGACTTTACAAGTTTTTCGTTTCATGCTGTAAAGAACTTGACAACCGCAGAAGGCGGGGCACTGGTGTGGCAGACAATTCAAGGAATATCAAATGAGGATATTTACAAGCAAATGATGCTGCTTTCGCTTCATGGACAATCTAAAGACGCTTTGGCTAAAACACGGCTTGGTTCGTGGGAATATGATATAGTGGCTCCGCTCTACAAATGCAATATGACGGATATTATGGCAGCACTCGGACTTGCCCAGTTAAGGAGATATCCTTCTTTATTAGCGAGAAGAAAACAGATTATTGAAATGTATAATGAAGGATTAAAAGATCTGCCGGTGACGGTTTTAAAACATTATGGAGAGAATTTTGCATCTACGGGCCATTTATACCTGGTTCGCCTGAAAGGAAGAAGCAGACAGGAAGTTAACAGCGTAATTGAAAAGATGGCAGAAGCTGGGGTGGCGACCAATGTACACTATAAGCCGTTGCCGATGCTTAGTGCGTATAAAAATCTCGGATTTGATATTAAAGATTATCCTAATGCATATGCCATGTTTGAAAATGAGATTACATTGCCGCTGCATACGAAACTTACAGATGAAGATGTGGCATATGTTATAAAGACATTTAGAGAGTGTTTATAGGAAAATAGATATGAGAAAATGGGAAGAGCTTCCAAAATATATGCAAAATGAGTCTGTGCGATATTGTTATGATATTTTGGTGGATAAACAAAAAAGTTTGAAGATGAAACGGCTTTTTGATGTTATAGTATCGTTTGTTTTAATAATAGCGCTTTTACCGGTGCTGCTCATTATAAGTATAATGGTAAAAACCGATTCAAAAGGTCCGGTTTTTTACAAACAGATTCGAATTACGGCTTATGGAAGAAAATTCAAAATTTTTAAGTTTCGGACTATGGTTGATCATGCGGATCAGCTTGGAGCCCAGGTAACCACAAAAGGAGATGCCAGAATTACAAAAGTAGGAATGATGCTGCGTAAGGTAAGACTGGATGAATTGCCGCAGTTGTTTAATGTATTTCTGGGAGACATGACGTTTGTGGGAACAAGACCGGAAGTTCCAAAGTATGTGAGATATTATACGGATGAAATGAAGGCGACTTTGCTTTTGCCAGCAGGGATAACTTCCAGAACAAGTATCGAATATAAAGACGAAGAAAAACTCTTAGAGAATGCAGAGGATGCAGATGAAGTATATATTCATCAAGTTATGCCGGCTAAGATGAAGTATAATCTACAGGAAATAGAGAAATTTAGTTTTTTCAGAGATATTTGTACGATGGTTCAAACTGTAATAGCAGTGCTTAGGTAAAGATTGGAGTTAATATGACGGTATCGGTTTGCGTGGTGGCTTATAATGAGGAAAGTGTACTGCCAAGTATTTTGGAGGATATAAGAAAACAGGATTATCCCCATAATAAGATGGAGATTATATTGATTGACAGTATGTCTTTGGATAGTACGAAAGAAATTATGGAAAAATTTCAAAAAGAGCAGAACGATTTTATTCGTGTGCAGGTGTTGGAAAATCCTGGGAAACGTTTGGCAGCAGGGTGGAATGTCGCATTAAAAAGTTATGTAGGAGATGTTATCTTAAGAGTTGATGCGCATGCTTCAATTCCTGTTGATTTTGTGAGAAAGAATATGGAATTGCAGGAGGCCGGTGAATTTGTTACAGGGGGTCTGAGACCAAATGTTGTGGAGAAAAGTACCCCGTGGACAGAAACACTATTGCTGGCAGAACAGTCTATGTTTGGGAGCAGCATGGCATCTTACAGACGAAGTACTAAGAAGTCATATGTGAAGTCCATTTTTCACGGGGCTTATCGTAGAGAAGTGTTTGACACGGTAGGCGGGTTTGACGAACAGCTTGGACGGACTGAAGATAATGAAATGAATTATCGTATCCGACAAGCTGGATACAAGATTTGTTATTCGCCGGAGATCATATCTTATCAGCACACGAGAAGTACGTTGAAAACCATGTTAAAACAAAAATATGGTAATGGTTACTGGGTGGCATTAACGACGAAGGTATGCCCGGCTTGTTTGTCTGTATTTCATTTTGTTCCGTTTATGTTTGTTATGGGAATTATTTTTACAACAATACTTGCAATATTCAAGAGACCGTTTTTGGCATTTGCGATGTGGAGTTTGTATAGTGTTGCCGCTGTCACAATGAGCATTTTTGCAATAAAGGAAAAGAAAAAGTGTGTGCAGCAATTAGCGTTACCATTTTTGTTTCTGGCGTTGCATGTGAGTTACGGAGTCGGGAGCCTGGTGGGGATTTTAAAAATGCCTTTCTGGAAGTATAAAGAGAAAGTGAGTTAAAAATGGAAAAAATACCGGCAGAAGATTTGGAAAAATTACAGAAAGAAAGTATTAAGATGGCACAGTATTTTGTGGATTTTTGCAATGAAAATCACTTACTGTGCTACCTGTGTGGTGGAGGATGTATTGGTACGGTTCGACATCAGGGAATGATACCATGGGATGATGACTTGGATTTTTTTATGCCTAGGCAGGATTATGAGAAAATGTGGAGACTTTGGAAGCGAAAGAATAAGAATTCTCAGTATGTCTTGGAAAAGTCAGATGTCAATCATGTTGATCATAATCTTTTTGTCACAATTCGTGACAAAAATACGACTTATATAAAGCCGTATCAACAGAACCTTGATATTACACATGGAATCGTGCTTGATATTTTGCCATTGGATGGTTATCCTGACAGTAAATGGAAAAGGAAATGTCAATGCTTTTGGGCGTTGGTATATTCATTGTTTTGTGCTCAGCTGGTGCCGGAGAATCATGGTAAATTGATGGCATTTCTGGGGAAAGTGGCATTGACGATGGTTCCGTCAAAAAAAGTAAGATATTGTATCTGGCGGTTGGCGGAGAAGCGAATGACAAAGTATTCAATCAAGGATTGTGGTGGAATCACTGAATTGTGTTCAGGACCGGGATATATGAAAAACTGGTATCCCAAAGAGGCTTTTGCGAAAGCGGAATTCAGACCATTCGCAGAAACGCAGATGCCAATCCCTGTGGGGTATGATGCATATCTTAAAATTGCGTTTGGTGATTATATGCAGCTTCCCCCAAAAGAAAAAAGGGTGGGACATCATGATGTGGTTTTTATGGATTTGAATAAAAGTTATAAGAATTATAAGGGAATTTATTATTTAAATTAAAGCTGAGTTCTCGGAATAAGGAGGAGAAGATTATGATATTTGGAGCTATATTGGCAGGCGGTGTGGGATCAAGAATGAATATTTCTGATATGCCAAAACAGTTTCTTCCATTAGGAGATAAACCGATCATTATTCATACATTAGAGAAATTTATATTGTGTGATCGGATTGATGAGGTTTATGTAGGCGTTCATCCTAATTGGCTCGGGCATATGGGAGATTTGGTAGATAAGTATATTAAAATACACAAAAAGCATGTACATGTCGTTGCTGGAGGTAAGGACCGAAATTCTACAATCATGAATATAATTGATCAGATTGAAGAGGATTTTGGTGCTCGCGACGACAATTATATTATTACACATGATTCGGTAAGACCATTTGTGTCAGCAAGGATTATAAACGAGAATATTGATACAGTGCTGGAATATCAGGCATGTGATACGGTAATACCGGCTACAGATACGATTGTGACATCGGTGGATGGAAAAAAGATTACCGAAATACCTAATAGAGCATGGATGTATCAGGGACAAACTCCACAAAGTTTTCAGATTACTCTGTTAAAACAATGGTATGCAGAATTATCGGAAGAAGAAAAAAAGATTTTGACAGATGCGTGTAAAATAGGCGTAGTAAGAGGTGGAGATGTGCATCTTGTTACAGGAGAAGTTTCCAATTTAAAAATTACGACTGTGCCGGATTATAAGATGGCGCAGGCAATGTTAGGAGGGAATCTGATTGATTAATTATGTATATCAGTTGGTAAGCCCGCAGGTTTTTTCTGTGAAATATGAAGATATCAGGTTTGAAGATAAGGTGATAATTAGGCCGCAGTATATGGCCATTTGTCATGCGGATCAGAGATATTATCTGGGGCAGAGAGATCATGCCGTATTACAGAAAAAGTTGCCAATGGCGTTGATTCATGAATGCTGTGGAAAAGTTGTTTTTGATCCAACGGGCACATGGAAAACTGGAGAAGCGGTTGTTATGATACCCAATGTCCCGGCGGAACATGAAAAGCATATCTATGAGAATTATGCAAAGGGTTCCAGATTTCTTTCCAGTGGCTATGATGGGTTTTTGCGAGAATATGTTGATTTACCGGCTGATCGGGTTGTGTCCGCAAATGGAGTGCCGCTTCAGGGGGCAGCAATTTCGGAATTTGTAAGTGTTGCTGTGCACGCAGTTACAAGAATGGATACGATTGCGCATCCGGTTCGGAAACGGATAGGTATTTGGGGGGATGGCAGTTTAGCCTTTGTTGTGGCAAATGTAGTCAGGAAAATTTTCCCGGAGAGTCAAATATTCATTGTGGGTAAAAATATACGCAAATTAGTATATTTTTCGTTTGCGGACGAGACTTATCTTGCAGATAATATGCCCAAAGATTTAGCTATGGATCATGCCTTTGAATGTTGTGGTGGCGATGGAAGCAGTTATGCAATTGACGATATTATAAGACATATTAATCCTCAGGGAACCGTTTTGCTTATGGGAGTAAGTGAAAACAAAGTGGCGGTCAATACGCGTGACGTCCTGGAGAAAGGACTGACTTTTGTGGGCAGCAGCCGGTCCGGGCGCAGAGATTTTGAGAAAGCGTTGGAATTGATGCGGGATCCTACGTTTATGCAGAGACTGGAACAGATTTTGTATGAAGATAAGGAAGTATCCAGTATTGATGACATTCATAGGGTTTTTCAAACTGATTTAAATACGCCGTTCAAGACCGTATTTGGATGGAATATGTAGGACAGATTTACCGAAGATAGGAGAAAAGAATGGAAAAAAATGTGAATGTTGATCTTAGGCAAGTTCAATTAAAATCATTGGAAATTCTTTTGTTTTTCAAAAAGTTTTGTGACAAGCATCATTTGTTGTTTTATTTTTGTGGAGGATGCTGTATTGGAACACTCCGACATAAGGGTTTTATACCGTGGGATGATGATGTTGATGTATTTATGCCTCGGAAAGATTATGAACGTTTAAAAGTGTTATGGAAACGAGAAGTACCTGATGATAAATACAGTTTTTGCCGTGCAGATGAGAAAAATTTTGTTCGTTCCCAGTTGACAGCTATTGTGGATAATGATACAACCTTCATTAAAGAAAATCAAAAAGACCTGGATATTCCGCATGGGATTAGATTGGAGATTATCCCGTTGGATGGCTGCCCGGATAATAGAATATTGAGAAAGATTCAATTATTGTGGGGATTGATATACCAGGTATTTTGTCTTCAGCAGCCGCCAACCAGTAAGGGAGTTATATTTGAATGGATGGGCAAAGCTGCTCTGGCGCTTTTTCCCACATGGGAGGCAAGAACAAAGGTCTGGAAATATGCGGAAAGACAGATGGCTCGATATTCGATGAAAAAATGCAGCAAAGTGACCGAACTATGCGTGCGTTGGAATTATATGAAAAATGAATATCCGAGAGAGGCTTTTGATTCCGCTGTATACAAAGAATTTGAAGGATATCAGATGCCAATCCCTATTGGATATGATGTCTATTTAAAAACCGCTTTTGGCGATTATATGACATTACCTCCGAAAGAAAAACAGATGACATGTCATGATGCAGTAATGATTGATCCGGAACATAGTTACAAAATATATAAAAATATGTATGGAGCAAAAGATGAGAAAAATTGATGATTTAAAAGAAGTACAGAAAATTTTGCTGGATAATTTAATATATTTGGATAAAATATGCCGGGAGCATCATTTGAAATATTTTATGGTAGACGGTACATTGTTAGGGGCTGTACGCCATCAGGGATTTATCCCGTGGGATGATGATATTGATGTCTGGATGCCGCGGGAAGACTATGATAAACTTGCACAATATGTGAATAGTGATAACTCGCCATATGTATTTCAGACGCCCCAGAATGTGGATGGATTTACTTATTCGTTTGGAAAGTTGATAGATACTCGGACAAAAATTGAAGAGAAAATCGATATCCGGGTTGAAATGGGACTTTTTATCGATGTTTTTCCTTACGACGGGCTGCCAGAGCCTGGTACGAGAAAGTATCAGCGTTTTCTTAATAAAAGTTTGTTTTTGGAAAGTCAGCGGATGGCAGCGCTGTATACATGGGATGAATCTAAAAAGAGAAGGAATGGAAGTTTTTATGGATGGCTGACCTGGAGAATCCGAAAGTGGATAGGCTGCCCGAGAATTGTCAGGCTGGTTGATAAAAATGCCAGGAAATATCCAGTTAAAGGTTCCAATATGGTAGGATGCCTTGTCGCAGGCTACAAAAAAAACCAGATGATGGAGAGAGAAATAACGGAAGAGTTGATGGAACTGGAGTTTGAGGGGCACAGGTTCATGGCACCAAAATATTATGACAGATATCTAAAGAAATTATATGGTGATTATATGAAACTTCCTCCAAAAGAACAGCAGATTATTCACCATATGAACAACATCTGGTGGAAGGAATAGGGATTTATGAAAGAATTATGGAGATTTGTAAAAACGTCAGGTATATACTTTATGGGAACAGTGTTGACGAAGCTGATTACATTTCTTTTGCTCCCGATATATACTGCGTATATTGATCCGGACGGTATGGGGATTTATGATGTTGCGACAGCGTATGTGACCTTCTTGTGTTCTGTGGTGTATCTGGATATCTGGAGTGCTGTTATGCGCTTCACATATGAGTACAGTGGAACTGGGCAGAAGAAGCCGATTAGCAATGGGGCAGCCATTTTTGTATGCTCTACTTTAGTCTATTCTGCTATCATGCTTGGGGTTTACATGATTTTTCATGTGGAATATATGCTGTTCATCTACTTTTATGGTCTGCTTGCAAACATGCAATATTTTTGTGGATATGTTGCAAGAACACAAGGGAAAAATGTCCTTTATGCGGCTGGCGGAATCGCAGGTTCCTTGGTGACAATCCTTGCCAATATTATACTTCTTGTTGGCTTCCGGATGGATTACAGCGCATTGTTTCTGTCAAGTTGTGTTGGATATATAGCAAATATTTTGATTTTGGTAATAGGTGCAAAGATTAACCGATTGATTTCAGTCAGCGCCTATGAAAAATCATTGTTTAAGCAGATGTTCATATTTTCATTGCCACTCTGTGTAAATTCGGTTGCATACTGGTTTTTATCAAGTTACAATCGGGTAGCGATAACAAATGTGCTGGGAACTGCTGCGAATGGTATGTATTCTATTGCAGGAAGATTTGGATCTTTCATTACCTTATTTACATCCTGTTTTACAATGGCATGGCAGGAAATTTCCTATTCTAAAGAAGCGAAAGGAATGGAGGATCAGAGCGGATTTTACACAAGTGCCGTTAACTCGTACATTCGTTTCCTTGGAATGGGGCTGATCATGATCGTACCGGTTGTTTATGTTATTTATCCAATCATGATTAATGAATCATATGCGCCAGGTAAATCAATGGTTCCGCTTTATCTTATGGCTACGGTTGCGTCGGCGGTCAGCAGTTTTTTGGGAAATATTTTTACTGCGATAAAAAAGAATGATTTATTATTCTATACTACAGTTGTGGGAAGTGTTGTAAATGTGTTGACGGTTCACCTGCTGTTGCCGATAATGGGTGTGCAGGGAGCCAGTATTGCATTGTTTTTGGGATTTGGTATCAATTGTGTGATTCGTATTAAGATGCTTCAGAAATATCTTGGATTTACTGTTGAATGGAAATTCCTGATAGCATTCGTCTTGATGTTCGCGATAGCATTTGGAATATATAATTTTGGAAATCTATGGATGAATATTGCAGTTTGCATTGTTGGTGCGGTAATAACTCTTTTGGTGTTTAGAGAGCCGCTTACAAAGATACTGGGAAATATAAAAGATAAAATGGAAAAGGGATAATTCAGATGTTAAAGTGTATTCGTTACTCTGTGTTTTTGTCTGCATGCTTTTGCCTGGTAACAGGAATTGTTTTGCATGATTATAACTGGATTCTTTTCTGCGATTTACTTCTTCTTATACAGAATATCGTTTTTTCATTTGAGAAAATAAAGAGTCGTATTTTGTTTTTGTTTTTTCAAATGATGATGTTTTTGTTTTTGCTGTCCAGGCCGACGATAGGGTTTTTTAGAGGAAGTAACTGGCAGTACAGCAGTGATGGACAGATGATTTTTTCGCTTGGTTCTATTGGCATCAGTTTATTATGTATGATGTTTGGCGCGATTATTTATGATCAATATCAGATGTCTAAAGCTAAGAGGATAAAAAGGGTTAAAAAACAAAAAAATAGTGAATTTAAAGAGCGGTATATTTCTATCCTGCAAAACGTATCTTTATTGCTGTATATTGTGGGTATGATTTCTTATCTCTATATGCAGATGGATAAAGCAATTTTTATGCACGGAAAAGATTATCTTGCTTATTATACGGATTATGAACCGGATGTAAATTACCTGATATATTTACTATCCAGCTATATGCCCTGTGCTCTGGCAGTATACTTATCTACGTTACCCAAAAAAAAGCCTACTTTTTTTGTGCTGGCTGTTTTTCTTCTTTCAGAAGTTCCACTGCTTACATTCGGAAAAAGAAGCCAGATCATGTTGAACGCACTCTTTATTCTAATGTATTATTTTATCCGGGACTTTAACGGAGATAAAGAAAAATGGATTGGCAGGGCTGAAAGGATTTTGTTATATATCAGTGTTCCGGCGTGTTTTTTGCTATTAGGTGCAATGAATTATATTCGTGCCGGAGATGCAGTATCGATGGGAGTAGGGGCATTAATCGTTGATTTCTTCTTTAAGCAAGGGGTATCGTTTAATGTGTTGAATATAGCTTATGCAGCGATTCCATCATTACCTGAACGTGCAGTTTCCATGTATACAATTGGAGATTTTGTGGATTATGTTGCACACGGTTCCATAGCTCAGAAGTTTTTCGGAGCTGTCTCTCTTGGAACAGGAAATAACTTAGTCAAGGCTACGGAAGGACATAATTTTGCCCATTGTATGTCGTATGTAACAAGAGGGCAGGAGTATTTGGATGGACGAGGCTGGGGAAGCTCATATCTGTTAGAGACGTATGTCGATTTTGGATGGCTGGGAATTATTCTATACAGTATTGTGATGGGATGTTTTTTGGTAGCTCTGATAGGGATCATTAAGAAGAGAAATTTACTTAGTGTGATCGCGTTGACTTGTCTGATCAATTTGTACTTCACACCCAGAGGGGGTGCTACTGAATTCCTGACTGTATTGATACGCCCTAAATTCTGGGTGCCTGTCATAGCTTGTTATTTAGGAGCCGGATTACTGAGCAGGTATTATTCTTATCAATCATTAAAAATCAAGAAAAACTGAAGGGAGAAAAAAGATGTTTGAACATTTTGGAATTTATGATGCATTGAAAGGTTTGTGGAAGCATAAAGTGAAAATTTTACTGGTAACCGTTTTGTGCGGGATTTTGGGAGTTGCATTGGTAGTTTGGTTAAACTATGATTTGGAAATGTCGGAGGAGAAATATCTGGCATCCGGGACTTATTATGTAGAGTTTACAGATGATTCTTTCGGTGATGCAGAGGACAAAAATGCTGCAACAACATTGAATACAGTGCTTGATGCGGATTTTTGCATGCAGTTTGTGACGGATTATGTATTAGATAGCTATGGAGAAGCAGAGACCAAGAAAATGCTGGATCTGGGCAAGGGAAGTGAAGTTACCTATGAAATGATTCCTAAACTGGTTAAGCATTCTGTTCTGGCAGACGGAAATTCTGTGAATCTTTTCTTAAATTCAGATGACCAGAAATTTGCCGAAACGGTTGTGGAAGCATATGATGCATATGTTTCATATTTTGTGAAGGAAATGGGGAATGTTCGGACTGTCAAACTGGGAGGTGTCCGTCAGGGATATTTGGAAGTTCAGGAGAAACATAGTTTGGTCAAATTTGGTATTATAGGAGCTATGGGGGGCTTTGTGCTTGGCTGCATCGTAATATTTTGTGTCGTATTGTTCTGCCCTGTTATTAATCGAGAAAGTGATTTGGAAGAGTACGGTGTTCGTGTATTTGGGAAAATATAGGAGGAGTTAAGATGAAAGAGAGATATCATTTATCAAAAGAAGAACGGGCGAAAGAGGAACGTATTAAGGCTCTTACGAGTATATATGAAGCCTGGGAGAAAGAAAAATGGAAAGTTTTAGGAATAGTGACAAGTAGTGATGATAAGGAGAGAAAACAACATTGCGCAACGGATATTGTGGAATTTATGAAGCAAAAGAATGTGACAGTGTGTTTTTATGAAGAAGACGAGTTGGATGCCGATAAAATTGAGAAGGCCAGTGAAGAATTAATTGTTCTGGGGCTGAGACCGGTTGACAGATATGCGGACGGACTTTTCTACGCAAAGAAGTGTGATGCATTGATTTTGGTAGAAAAGTGCGGATACAGCAAATATAAAGATATCGAGGCTAGTTTGAAAATATTGAAGGATAATAATATTATCGTAGCCGGAGTGGTTTTATAATGACTGGGTGTGTCTAGGAGTAATCGAAGATGAAAATTCTATTTGGTTATTTATCAGCTGAATATAGGGGTGGAGTAAAATTTCAGGTAGATTTTGCGCAGAATTTTAGAGAATTGGAAGTGGGATTTCTTACATCCAATTCTTCTGTCAATTATGAAGATAAAGTGGAAGCAATCGGAACGATTCATCGGATACCGCCTACCCGCCAGTTTGGTAAGAGGTTGTCTGCATTAAAAAAGCTTGCATATGAATATGATATTCTTTATCTTAATAAAGCTACATTGAATCCGTTTGAATTGATAATGGTGCGTATGGCGGGATTTAAAAAAGTCATATTTCATTCTCATTCGACAGTAAAAGACTGTAAAAATCCGGTTGTCAGAACTTTGTTTTATGTACTGCATTATTTAAGCAGACCATTTATCGGGCTGGTTGCAGATAAAATGTATGCTTGTTCGGAAGAGGCGGGACTATGGTTGTTTGGCAAAGCATTTCTAAAGTATGGGGAAGTTATCAATAATGGTATTGAAGCCGAAAAATTCAGATATAATCCGGATAAACGCCGTAATATGCGGGAAAAGATGGGGATTTCTGGATTTTGTATCATGCATGCAGGGGCGTTTTCTGCTGTTAAAAATCAAGGCTATCTGGTAGAGGCCTTTTCAGTTTTTCTGAAAAAAAACCCTGACAGCTTGCTGATATTTGCAGGGAGCGGCGAATTGATGAAAGAGGTAAAGGAGAAGACAGCAGAACTGGGGATTGAAGAAAAGGTCTGGTTCCTTGGACAGAGAAATGATGTTTGTGATTTGATGCAGGCTGCTGATTTATTTGTATTACCTTCACTTATGGAGGGGCTGCCCTTCGTGGTTATAGAGGCCCAGGCAGCCGGCTTACCTTGCCTTGTAACATCAGGTGCTTCTAAACAGGTAAAGATTACTGAATTATGTGACTTTTTTGACGTACATAGACCGAAAGAAGAGTTGGCAGAGCTTATAGAAAGTAAAAAGGACAGCGGGAAAAAAGATATGTTGCAGGACATACGGGAAGCCGGATTTGATTTGGAGTGTTGTGCACGAAAGCTGGAAATGGAATTGATGAAAGAGGTTGTACGATGAGAAAATTTAAGCTATATGGACTGCTGGCGGGAATCGGTATTTTGTTTATGTTCGGCAGCGAAAGTGTTTTAGCAAATGATAATCCTACTGTGGTTTTGGAGGAAGAGCAAAACCAGGATGAGCCTGAAATGAATGAACAGTCTGATGAGGCTGAGGAGATTGAAGTACAGCTGGATGAGGAGCAACTAGATATATATGTGCAGGACGATCTGGGCGCAGATGAAGTAAATCAGAGTAATATAGAGCAGACTGAGGAGATAACTCAAAGTGATAGCCTGGAACAGGCAGGTGTATATGAAACAGAAGGTAGTCAGCCTGTTGTACGGAATGGATGGCAGAAGATTGGTGATATATGGTATTACTATATGGATGGATCCGTAAAGACAGGATGGCTTTATGAGGGTAGTAATTGGTACTATTTAGATGATGATGGCGTGATGCTGACAGGGCTTCAGATTATAAACGGAAAAAAATACTATCTGCGACCGAGTGGTGCGATGGCATGCGGATGGGAGTTTATTGGAAATGCGTGGTATCATTTTCGCACTAGTGGAGCAGCAGATATTGGCTGGCTATGGGACGGAAAGAATTGGTATTACACTGATGAAGATGGAGTTATGCAAACAGGACTGCAGGTGATAGGAAATAAAAAATACTATCTGAAACCGAGTGGCGCGATGGCATACGGATGGGAGTACATAGAAGGAAACTGGTATTTTTTTAATGACAGCGGTGCGGCCGAACGCCATTGGTTGGAGTTGAAAAGCATTTGGTATTATCTTGATGATGAAGGCGTTATGCAGACGGGATGGATTTTACTGGGAGATAGCCGCTATTACTTTGATTGTGATGGTGTTATGCAGACAGGATGGCATGAGATAGACGGAAAGGGCTATTTTTTCAGTGCATCAGGCAAGTGGTGTGAGACGGTTGAGGAACAACTGGAAGAGATAAAAAAATATACGTATGTACCTTATGTGTATGGCGGCGCATCTACGGATGGATGGGACTGCAGTGGATTCGTGCAGTGGGCAATGAGCCAGATGGGGGTGGAAGTGCCACATAGCTCAGCTGAACAGGCGGCTGTAGGCTGTGAAGTGAATCTTGATAATAGAGACGAATGGAAGCCGGGAGATATTTTACTGTTTGTAAGAAATGGAAGAGTAGGACATGCTGCTTTGTATTTGGGAAATGGCGAGCTTATGCACGCTTTAAATCCTACAAAGGGAACTTACATCACCACAGTGGATGCATATTGTGAGATGGATAAACAGAATGTTTTGACATATGTTAGGCGGGTTTTATAGTAAAAATTCGGAATGGAGGAAGATTATGAGAAAAAAATGGGGATTTCTGCTGATAGCGGCAATGCTGACAGTGCCGGGGATAAGTGTGAGAGCTGCTGAACTGGATCACGGATTTGAAAATGTAGAACAAGAAACGGTGCTGGAACAAGAAGAGATTTCGTTACCGACAGATGAAGAGCAAGAAGAAAATGTAACCGAGGACACAGAGGAGAATGTCGGAGGATGGGTGCAGGACGGCAACGGATGGCATTATGTGAAAGAGGACGGTACATATTATGTATCAGAGTGGTTGCGTGTTGATGGTTATGCGTACTATTTTGATACAGAAGGGTACCGGGTATCCGGATGGTATTCTGTAGACAGTGACTGGTATTATTTTGATGAAGATGGAGCCATGCAGACTGGCTGGATTGAAGTAGGTGATAACTGGTATTTTTGTGATGAAACCGGAATCATGCTGACTGGATGGCAGAAGATTGATAACAACTGGTATTATATGAGGAAATCCGGCAGAATGGAAATTGGCTGGTTGGATGAGAATGGTAAGTGGTATTATCTTAAGAACAATGGGGTAATGGCAACCGGTTGGCTGAAAATTGGAGAAAACTGGTATCACATGACAGAATCCGGCAGAATGGAGTGTGGCTGGCTGGAATTCAATGGAAAATGGTACTATCTGGGAAATTCGGGACAGATGGAGAAACATTGGTGTAAAATAGGGGGATGCTGGTACTATTTTAAAGATTCCGGAGAGATGTCCCAGGGATGGGAAAAAATAAGTGGGGACTGGTATTATTTTAAGGATTCCGGAAAGATGGCCAGTGGCTGGATCTGGGCGGATGGCTGGTACTATTTGAAACAGTCCGGCATCATGGAAAAGGGATGGCTCAGCTTAAACGGAAAATGGTACTATTTGGGAAATAGTGGGAAAATGGTTACAGGCTGGAACTATGTTTCCGATTATAAGTACTATTTTGATTCCAACGGGGTTATGAGTACTGATGTGAGAGGGCTGGTATCCGGTCCATATTATATTAAAGTTAACAGGAAGCAGAATTGTGTTACTGTTTATGCAAAGGATGGAGAAAAAGGATATACAATTCCGGTCGTAGCATTTTTGTGTTCTACTGGCGGCTCACAGACACCAATTGGTACCTTTACGATGTCTACACAGTATCGGTGGCATCAGCTCTACGGCGCAGTAGGACAGTATTGCAGCAGAATTGTAGACCATGTTCTGTTTCATTCCGTACCGTTTACCAGAAGCGGCGATATTTATTCGTTAATGCCTGGACAGTTTAATCGATTGGGAACGAATGCTTCATCGGGATGTGTAAGGCTGGCAACAGGAGATGCAAAATGGATTTACGACAATTGTTATGCAGGAAGTACAAAAATAACAATATATGATAGTAGTACACCGGGACCATTTGGCAAACCGACTCTTCCTAAAATTCCATATAATCAGAATTGGGATCCGACTGACCCGGCAGTTTCTAAGTAAAGAGTTTTTGGCAGGAGATGCATTTCACATAGGAGAAGAGATATGAGAAACAGACTTTTAGGATTAATTGTACTTCTTGTTGTTGCTATATGTGGAAATTGGTCTGCACAAAGCATAACATCATATGCTGAAGATCTTGAGCAGAATAACCGGATGGCAGAAGAGATATATACATGCGTGAATCCGGTTTATCAGAACGATATACGGCAGGAAGATTTAAATCCAATATCAGATGAGGGTATTGCAGCAAATGCAGCAGCCGAGGCGGAATCCGACGAAAATCTGATCGCGCAGCAGATCCGGGATGCTATGATCAATAGGCAGGAGCATTTTAATGTTTATTTCATTTCAGCGGAAAATTATTCAAGTGAGTGGTTTAATAATTGGGTAGAATTAGCTTTGGAAGATTCTGAGGATTTCCATGCAGGCGATTATCTTCGCTGGAATTATGCGGGATATACTATAAAAGTGAGCTACCAGACGGGGATAAGTGGATCGAAAGTATATATGTATGACATCAGTATGACGTACTATACCACATTAGAACAAGAGAAGGAGCTTGATGCCGCAATTACCGGAACACTGTCAGAATTGGGTGTTGATGGTTCAGAACTTACCGATTATGAGAAAACACAGAGAATATATAAATATATCTGCGATCATGTAACCTATGATTATGAACATCTGAATGTTGAAGAGTATAAGCTTAAATTTACTGCGTATGCCGCGATGATGAATGACACTGCAGTTTGCCAGGGGTATGCAACACTACTCTATCGTATGCTGGAGGAAGCAGGGATAGATGCCCGGGTGGTTTCCGGTCTGGGAGGCGGCGGTGCACATGGATGGAACCTCTCAAGATTGGGAAATAAATACTATTATTCAGACTCAACATGGGATGCGGGAACAAGTCAATACCGCTATTTTCTGAAAGGCGAAAATGATTTTGACAATCATCAGGCCGATAGTACTTTCCTGGATGAATATAATATTGCGCTAACTGAATATAATGCATCACAGGGTACAGACGAAGTGAAAATTGAACGGGTGTATCTTAACAAAAATGTGATAGAGCTTGAAAATGGTGGACAGGCTGCGCTGCAAGTATCGTGGGAGCCGGAAGGTGCGGTAAATGCGAAAAAGATTAAGTGGGAAAGCAGTAATGAAAAGGTTGCGGTAGTTGATGAAAACGGAATAGTCACAGCCAGAGGATATGGCGAAACGGAAATAACTGTTACAGTTGATGGATTGTCAGAAAAATGTAGAGTTATAGTAGCAGTACCTAAAGGATGGGTACAAGATTCCAATGGCTGGTGGTATCGCAATGCTGATGGAAGCTACCCGCGAAATGGATGGGCGGAAATAGATGGGGAATGGTACTATTTTAATGCTTCCGGATATCGGGTAACCGGTTGGCAAGAGATTGGAAAAAAATGGTATTATATGAACACTGAGAATGGCATCATGCAGACTGGTTGGATTAAAGTCGGAAAGAGCTGGTATTATATGAGCGGAAGCGGGGCCATGTGTATCGGCTGGGAATTCGTAGACGGAAACTGGTATTATCTGGAAAGCAGTGGCTCTATGACAATAGGCTGGAAAAAAATTAGTGGAAAGTGGTACTATTTTAATAACTCCGGAGAGATGATAACCGGGGTCAGAACCATAGGAAATGTAGGATATTGCTTTAATGACAGCGGCGTTATGGAAATCGGATGGTTTGAGTCATTGGAACACAAATGGTATTATTGTGATGGCAATGGGGCAATCCAGAAAGGCTGGGTTAAAGTAGGTAATAATTGGTATTATATGGACCATGATACCGGAGTAATGTACGAAGAAAAATGGCTGAATGATACTTATTATTTACAAAATGGCGGCTCAATGGCTAAAGGCTGGCTTAAGATTCAGGGAGACTACTATTATTTCAGCAGCTCAGGAGAAAAAGTAACAAATAAATGGATTGGTAATTACTATCTGAAAGAAAATGGTATTATGGCTGTAGACGAGTGGATTGGTAACTATCATGTAGATAGTAATGGAAAATGGGATCAGACCAGATAGAGAAGAATTAGAAAAAGAAGAAAAATCAGTCGGCGGTTCGAGAAAAAGAACCGCCGACTGATTTTTGTAAAATGATTTCATTAGATATTAGGGTTTGTACAGATACCGTTTGCATCAAAATGATAATCTTTTCCATTAATAGTAAAGTTTGAGTTTGCTAGCATAAGACCATTTTGGATGTAATACCAATTTGTTTCGCCATTAGCATTCTTTCCGTAAGCGACCCATCCGGTTCTGGCAGATCCATCTGTATTAAAGTAATAGTAATTTCCAGAATAGAGATACCAACCGGTTGCCATTGTGCCATCAGTTCTGAATCCGTAGTTAGTTCCCTTTATTGCTAATATATTGTCATGCTGCATCAGTCCCAAAACTAGGTAGTACCAATATCCGCCGGAATACAGCCATCCAGAGGTTGGAGAACCGTCCTCATTAAAATGCATCCATTCTTTAAATATTGAACCATCTTGATCAATAGTCTGATACAAGTACCAACCAGTGACCATAGCTCCATCCTGATCAAAAGCGTAAAAGGTATTACCAAGATTGTAAACACCGTCGCGTGCTATATATGCATTGGGGCCATAACCATAATTATCCCAGATATAATACCATTTGTTTTTTACTTTAATCCAGCCAATTTCCTGAACACCGCTGGAGTTAAAATAATACCAGTCTTCGCCATCGGTCCACCAGCCAGTGACCATTGCACCGCTGTCTTTAAATGCATAGTATTGTGAATTGATAGAGATTAATCCTTTGTATCCGTATCTGGAGTCAAACATATAGCCGTAGGTTGGATGAAAATAATACCATGTCTTGCCAATATATTGCCAACCATATTTTCTTGCACCGCTGGGACCAAAATAATACCAATTCTTACCATCTGACCACCAGCCGGTAACCATCCAGCCATCCTTATCAAATGCATATACAACACCATCAATGATTCCCATACAATTGTATGGATAAGAACCGTCAAGCATCTTAAACCAGTATTTTCCGTTTTTCTGCTGCCATGTTCCCTGCCCGGAGACTGGAGCATCGTAGAGACGTTCTGTGCTGGAATTTTCGGTAATAGTCACAGATTTTTCTTTTGGTTTTTTCGTTGGTATTGATTGCTCTACAGATGAGGTAGGAGCGGGTACTTTCTCAGTATCTGACGCCAAAGAAGAGAGTGGGGAACTCATAACCAGACCAGCTGCCAGCAGCGCAGAGACAAAGCGTTTAAAATCTCTCATTTTTAGATACCTCCTGAATATTTTATTTATTTTAATTATATAAGTGAAAGAAAAATATTTCAATAGATAATATTTTTGCTTTATAGGGTTGATTTTCTTTAAGGGATATGATAGACTACTCAAAGGTTCATAAAATTAAAAAGGAGAATTTACATGAACATACAAGAAATGGATTTGGTGAACATTATCGAGGAAGATGGATTTACCACACAGAGAGAGCTGGCTCAAAAGTCAGGCTACTCTTTAGGAAAAGTAAATGCGTCACTTAGGCTTTTGGTGGAAAATGGATATTTAGGAAAGGATTATGAGTTGACAGAGGCAGCGGAACAATTGTTTCGGGAGAGAAGTCCTAAAGGCGCGATTATCCTTGCAGCAGGTTCCGGTATGAGAATGGTGCCAATTAATACGGAAGTTCCAAAAGGTCTGTTAGAAGTCAGAGGAGAACCGTTAATTGAAAGAGTGATTGTACAATTACACGACGCAGGTATTCATAAGATAAGAATTATTGTAGGATTTATGAAAGAGCAGTATGAATATTTGATTGATAAATATGGCGTAGAGTTGATCTATAACAGACAATATGCTTCAAAAAATAACCTCTGTTCGTTGGCTTTAGCAGGAAAATGGCTTGAAAATACATATATTATTCCTTGCGATATCTGGTGTGCTTCTAATCCATTCCGGAGGAAAGAAGTATATTCCTGGTATATGGTAAGCAGCCAGCCGGACCGGGAAAGTAATGTACGGATAAACAGAAAGAAGGAACTGGTAGTAATTGGAGAAGAAGAAATCGGAAGCAGAATGGTAGGAATAGCGTATCTCTGCGGAAAAGAGGCAGAATATATCAGGAACCAGCTTGAGAATATGAAAAACAATAGAAGGTTTGCTCAGGCCTTTTGGGAAGAAACAGCAGTGAAAGAGGGAAAAATGGTATTATTGCCGCGTTTGGTTCCGAAGGAACAGGTGCGTGAAATTAATACGCTGGAAGAATTACGGGAATTGGATGAGAATTCAGACCAGTTGAATTCTGAACTGCTGGATATTATTGCTGAAACCCTGGACTGTGGACAACAGGAGATCAGAGAGATTGAAGCTTTGAAAAAGGGTATGACGAATCGTTCTTTTCGTTTTCGGTGCCGTGAAAAAAGATATATTATGAGAGTGCCGGGAGAGGGAACAGAACAGATGATCAACCGAAGACAGGAATATGCGGTGTATCAGGTAGTAGAGAAAAAAGGGTACTGTGATCCGGTATGTTACATGGATCCTGAAAACGGATATAAGATTACGGAGTTCCTTGAAGATGCCAGAGTGTGTGATCCCATGGAGACACAGGATGTCAGACGCTGTATGCGCTTTTTGAGAAGCATGCATGAAAGTGGGATGAAGGTTGACCATGAATTTGATATTTTTGGTCAAATTGAACAGTACGAGTCTTATTGGGGAGGAACGCCATCTATTTTCCGTGACTATAAGGAAACAAAATGTAAAATGTACGAATTAAAGGAGTATATTGATCGTTGTGAGAAGGAATGGACTTTGACTCACATTGATGCGGTGCCGGACAATTTCTTGTTTGTAGGAGATAGAATTTACCTCATTGACTGGGAATATTCAGGAATGCAGGATCCTCATGTAGATTTGGCAATGTTTATTATTTATGCGATGTATGATCAAGATAAGGCAGAAGAATTGATAGATGCATATTTTGAAGGACAGTGCCCGGAGAATACCAGGACGAAGATTTATTGTTATATTGCTGTGTGCGGTTTTTTGTGGAGTAACTGGTGCGAATTTAAAAGAATTTGCGGAGTGGAGTTTGGTGAATATTCATTGCGTCAATACAGGTATGCAAAGGAATATTATAAAATAGCGAAAGAGAGAATGAATGATGAATAGAAATGCGGTCATTATGGCAGCCGGAATGTCTACCAGATTAGTACCACTATCATTGGAAACCCCGAAAGCGCTTCTTAAAGTGAAAAATCAGGTACTGATCGAACGCCAGATTGAACAGTTGCGAGAAGCGGGCGTAGAGGAGATAGTGGTGGTAGTTGGATATTTAAAGGAACAATTTTCTTATTTAAAGGATAAGTATGGGGTCATCCTGATAGAAAACCCATATTATCAAGTGCGTAATAATCATTCTACGTTATTTGTGGTCAGGGATTTTTTGAGGAATACCTTCATCTGCTCCGGTGATAATTATTTTGTGGATAATGTTTTTAAAGAGAATTATGCAGAGGCTTGCTATGCTTCTGTGTACGCATCTGAAAAGACGGAAGAATGGTGTCTGGATGTTGGAGAGGATGGAAGAATCCGAAATGTTAGAATCGGAGGAGAAGATTCCTGGATTATGAAGGGGCATGTGTATTTTACTGAAAAGTTTTCAAAAAAACTTATCCCATTGTTGGAAAAAGCTATGGAGGACGAGGACAGTAAAGAGTTTTATTGGGAAGATTTGTATATAAAGCATATAGAAGAGATGAATTTGTATATTAAAAAATTCCATGCAAATGTGATACAGGAATTTGATGACATAGAAGAGCTGAGAAGGTTCGACGCATATTATAGAGAACATAGTGGCAGCCGCATTATGGCAAACATATGTGAAAAATTCAGATGTGGCGAACAAGAAATTAATAAGATCAAACCGGTTAAAAGCAAGGGAATAGTTACAGGGTTTACTTTTGAATTTAACGGTGAGAGATTTAAATATGATGTCAACGGTCAAAAATTAACGGAGCTTTAGGAATTTCTCCGTTTTGCACATATATCAGAGCCATATTAATCACGGTTCTAAACACAAAACACTCAGAAAAGAAAATGGAGGGAATTGAAATGGATAAAAAAGCATTGCTTACAAAAGAACGTGGAAAAATTGATTGGATGATCACGCTTCTTCCGCTTGGAATAGTTATAGCATTGTGTGTGTTGTTTTTTCTTATGCCGGAACGATCTAATGCGGTTTTAAGTCAGATTCGATTTGTATTGGGAGATACCTTTGGCACGTATTATCTGGTTATCGGGTTGGGAGTTTTTCTGGTGTCAATTTTTATTGCCGGTTCCAAGTATGGCGATATCGTACTTGGCAATCAGAATGAGAAACCCAAATACTCCTTTTTTGCATGGGGCTCTATGATGTTCACAGCGGGCCTGGCTGCTGATATTTTATTTTATTCCTTTTCTGAATGGATTTTGTATGCGACAGATCCACATATTGCAGAATTAGGCAGTATTCAGGAATGGGCGAGTGTATATCCTATTTTTCACTGGAGCCTGATTCCTTGGGGATTCTACCTGGTGCTTGCGGTTGCATTTGGTTTTATGCTTCATGTGCGTAAGTGTGAACGTCAGAAGTATTCGGAAGCATGCCGTCCAATTCTTGGAAAACACACGGATGGTATTCTGGGCAGATTGATTGACCTTCTGGCTGTATTTGCCCTTTTGGCAGGAACAGCGACAACCTTTAGTCTGGCAACGCCCTTAATGGCTAGCGTTATAAACGAACTTTTCCATGTTGAATTGAATCGTACCATGGTTACGATTGTGATTTTAATTGTGACTTGTGCTATCTATACATATTCATTATTGCATGGCTTCAAAGGAATTAGTTTATTGGCAAAGTCTTGTATTTATTTGTTTTTTGCGTTGCTGGCATATGTATTATTCTTTGGCGGAGAAGCAAGATATATCATTGAGACAGGATTTTCTGCTTTGGGACGGATGGTGCAGAATTTCTTTGAACTGGCAACTTTTACAGATCCTGAGAGAGCAACTTCTTTCCCGCAGAACTGGACAATTTTTTATTGGGCGTATTGGATGGTATGGTGTGTAGCGGCTCCGTTCTTCATCGGCAGTATTTCCAGAGGACGGACGGTGCGTCAGACGCTGCTGGGAGGCTATGTGTTTGGTGTTGGTTCAACAATTATTAGTTTTATCATTTTAGGAAACTATTCGTTAGGTAAACAGGTATCTGGTGCTGTTGATTTTATTTCTACCTATCAGCAGAATGGTGACCTTTACGAAGTGATCATTTCCATGATCCGGACACTGCCGTGTGCTCCGCTGGTATTGGTTCTTCTTCTGGTGACTATGATAGCCTTTTATGCAACCTCATTTGATTCGATTGCCTTAATTGGTGCTTGTTATAGTTATCATAAGTTAGGAGAAGATGAGAACCCACATAAGCTAATTGAATTAATGTGGTGCATATTGTTGATTCTGCTCCCGATTGCGCTTGTTTTTTCAGATAGTTCTATGAGTAATCTGCAGTCGGTAAGCATTATTGCCGCATTCCCGATCGGAGCGGTCATTGTTTTGATCACTGCAAGTTTTTTGAAGGATGCAAGTAAGTTTTTGCAGGAAAATAAATAGAAGGATTTCTATAGATGACGCAGGAGTCATAAGCGGAAGTTATAGGAAAATTTCTTGAATATCATCTGTTGTAGGTTTGCAATTGCGCAAATTTGCGACAGATGATATTTTGGTATGGATAAAAGCAAATGAATATTAAGAATTTTATGTGCAATTAATTGAATTATAAAAATTTACCTGAATTTAATGATGAGATTGATTGCGTAAAAACAGTAGAAATGATAGAATGAAATAAAAATATCTTTATGAGGAGGTACAGTATGAAAAAGAGAATGCTGGCATTATTGTTAGTGGGCGCACTTATCAGCAGTTCCGCTATGAGTGTTTGTGCGGCAGATTTAGAAGCGACATCAGAGGCGAACGCTGTAGTTTCAGAAGAGACTGCTGATGAAGCTGTGGAGGCGCCGGATACGGTTCTGCCGGAAGAGGAAGAAGCCCCTGAAGAAGAAATAGGGGAGGCGCAGGAAGAAGAGACAGGTGAGACGGATGAAAGCGGACAGCCTGGTACCGAAACACCGGATACAAATGCTGGAGATACTGCCGAAGAAAGCGAGACGGTGGATGATACATCGGAAGGATTTACCGGATGGAAGGACAACCAGTATTATGTAGATGGAGCGGTAATCAGCGGTCAGATTTATGAGATTGATGGCGTATGGTACGCATTTGATGCTGATGGCTATCTGGTAGTGAATAGTGAGTATGAGCTTTGGGATGAAGAAGGCCAAATTTGTTACTATCGTGCATCTGAAGATGGCAGCTTGATCTCGGGATGGTATTTTGACGAGCAGGGCACAAAATATTACTATTTTCCAGAGGATTATAAAAAGTCTGTGAATGTAGTGTTCGAGGTGGATGGAACGCTTTATAACGCCGATTGGGATGGCTCCATTATTACGGATACGCGTATATTCTATGATGGAAATTGGTACTGGGCAGATGGTGAGGGTGCTATGACTCTTCAAACAGCCCCGCAGACAAGTGGATGGGTTCAAGAATATGGTGAATGGTACTATTATGTTGACGGTAAGATGATTTATGACCAGATATATGAGGTTGGCGGTCAGAACTATTATTTTGATTCTATTGGCAGGATGGTAGTTGGAAGCTTCTGGTATATGGATTCTGAAGCGGGATACGCACGTTTAAAGCTTGCTGATTCTGATGGTCATGTGATCGAAGATGAATTGGGATGGATGGAAGTTGAAGGGCTGTGGTATTATTTTACAGAATACGGATGGATTTATAGTGACGGATTCATGGAAATCGCAGACGATACGTATTATTTTGATTATTCAGGCGTAATGTTTGTCGGAGTATTTGACAGATGGGATCCAGTGAGCGGGACAATGAAAGTATATTGCGCCGATAAAAGCGGAAAAGTAACGGAGCTACCTGCTGAACCGGGATGGATTCCGGTGCCAGGATCATCAGAGTGGTGTTATATGAAAGACGATGGTATGATGGCACAGTATGAGTTCTTAATGATTGGTGGGAAATTGTATTATTTTGACGGCTATGTTATGAAGACAGGGCTGTTTGAGGCATGGAATGATGATACGCAGACGAGTGAGCTGTACTATGCAAATGCATCAGGTGCGATCCAGAAAAAGCAGTGGATTCCCAACTCTGATAAATGGTATTATGCGGAAGCGGATGGAAGCTTATGCCGCAATGGGGTCAAGACAATTGATGGGGTGAAGTACTTTTTCGATTACTCAGGTATCATGCAGACCGGTATTATTTATTATTGGGACTATGAGAATTCAATTAATGAGTTATACTACGCAAATCCTAAGGGTGTAATTCAGAGCAGTCAGTGGGTCACGGATAATGGATATTGGTATTATGCAGGAGCTGACGGCAAACTATATAGCGGTGAGATAAAAACAATTGGCAGCAAGAAATACATGTTTGACTATTCAGGTAGGGTTGTGATAGGAGTTGCGTGGCTAGACTCAAACGCGTGGTTGACGGATGAGTCCGGCGCAATTATAGAGAAGAAAGGTTGGCGAAAAAGAGATTTAGAGTGGTATTATATTCTGGATAATGGCAAGCTTGCGATCAATCAGTGGGTTGAAAGTGATTATTATGTGGGCTATGATGGAGCAATGTGTGTTGGTACTCAGGAAATTGATGGTACACATTATTTCTTTGATTCGAATGGTGTATGTAAGGGAAAGAAGGGAATCTTTACCGGAAAAGGCTGGTCTTCATTGATAGATGGGCATTACTATTACAATGATCAGAATGGAAATCCGTATACCGGCTGGGTTGATGATGAGTATTATGTAGAAAACGGTGTTATGCGGACTAATTTACTGATAAGGGAGAAGTCACAACCTTTTTATTATGTGCGTTATGACGGAAAGTATATTAGGAATACATGGTATTTCGACGAAGGCTATGGATGGATATATGCTGATAAGAACGGAAGACTGGCCAAAGACGAATGGAAGACGATAAATAATAAAAAGTACTACTTTAGTGGTATAAGTATGGTTATCGGAACTAGGAGTATTGACGGGGTAGTGTGTGAGTTTGATTCCAACGGTGTCTACATAGAAAAAGAAAAGGATGGAAAGTATAGAGGCTGGGTTAACTCCGGAGGCGCGTGGCGTTATTATGATAGTACAGGAGAATTGTTTGGGGACGGCTTTAAGACTATCGATGGAACGAAGTATTATTTCCAGTGGGGATTTATGGCTGAGGATAGAATCTTGCAAGACGAGAAAGGAAAAGCGATTTATGCAGATGGAAGCGGGGCGATAAAGACACCAACCAAAGGCTGGAATAAACTGTTTGGCACCTGGTATTATGTGGATGCCGATGGAACATGGGCTGAGGATGTGCGAAAGATTGGCGGAAAATGGTATTACTTTAGTTATGGCCGCATGTGTAAGGGATACATCTATATTTCTGAATGGAATGGTTCCTATTTCTTTGATGAGAGTGGTGCATGGAAAACAGTTAAGACGGGATGGTACAATGCTGATGGGTGGTATTATTTCGAGGATGGCAATCCCGCCAGAGGTCTTAGAATAATCGGAGGAAAATACTATGAATTCGTGGACGGGGCGATGATAACAGGACCGAGCGGCTGTCGGCTGTTTGGAGAATCCGGGGCGCTTCTTAAAAATTCATGGTATAAGAGTGAGTGGAATGGTCGTTGGTATTATGCAGATTCTAATGGAAGATTTGTAAAGGGTGAACAGACGATTAATGGCACAAAATACTATTTTGACGAAGGTGGACGAATGGTAAAATAGTATAACAAGATTAAGAGAATACCGCATGGAGAAATCCATGCGGTATTCGTGCGTTTAACATATGGGAGGAGTTGAGATTGACAGGTTTAGATAAAAATGATAGTGTAAGGGAAGGAGGTTGAGAGTAAGATGAAAAAAACGAATAAAAGAATTATATGCCATATTATGCTTGGCGTATTGATGGCATCTGTGATTCCGGCCAATAGTGTGCGGGCTGAGAGTGATGTGGAATACATGATGGAAGAAGAGGGCATTGAGGAAGAGGACTCAGTGAATAGTATACCGGATCAGACAGAGGTATCAGGCGAGGAGGAAAACGAAGATTCCAAAGAGAAGCTTCCCGAAAATCTAAACTTGGCGATAGGCAGTAAAACCTTTTATGTCAGTGACCGGTTGAATTTGACGTTCAGTGCAGATTATGCATCGTATTTCAAGGTATTCATCGAAAAAGAAGATACGCTTGTGGCGGAAATAGAATATGATGAGCAGGGAACATATTGGTGGGTGATTCCAGATCCCGGAAAATATAGAGTATATTTTATTGCCTATAATGAACAGGGGGCGGTTGAGAGTACTTCCTGCTATTTTGAGTCGTGCGAGCCGAGCGGGGAATGGGTACGATTTGGCGATAAATGGAAATATGAGCTGCCGCGTCACAGTTATGCAGAATCGGTTGCATTAAGAATAGACGGTAAAGTCTACAGTTTTGATCAGAATGGTTATATGATAACGGGATGGGAGCAATCTGATGGCAAATGGTATTATTATTCGTCATCAGGTGCCAGGTTGTATGGCTGGAATTATATTGATAGATATTGGTATTACATGAATGATCAGGGGATTATGCAGACAGGGTGGCAGTACATTGGTGAGAAATGGTATTATTTGAAAGCATCGGGAAAGATGGCGATCGGTTGGGAAGAAATCGGTGGCAAATGGTATCATTTATCTGATAATGGAAAGATGGATTTAGATTGGAATTATCTGAATGGGTACTGGTACTATATGAATAAAGATGGCGCTATGCGAATTGGCTGGGAGGAGATTGAAGGGAAATGGTACTATTTTAAAGGCTCCGGAGCTATGGTTACTGGTTGGAACTGGATAGGAAATAAGTGGTATTATTTTGATGTTTCCGGCGATATGGTGACTAGCTGGAACAAGATTAAAAATAAGTGGTACTTCTTTGCAGGTTCAGGGGCAATGCAGACTGGCTGGCTGGAATTGGATGATGTATGGTATTATCTTGAGGACAGTGGCGCTATGGCTGTAGGATGGCATCAGGTGGGAAATAAATGGTACTATTTTACAAAAAGCGGTGCCTGGGATCCAGATAAAAAAGAGTCGGATATGTTTCTGGGGATAGACAGGACGATGATTGTTGCTGAATTGGAAGCACATAGTAATGATTCGTATTATCTAGGAACGAGATATGTCCCTTTGAATTTCGCGACAGGAGCAAAAGATCCATGTATGCATCCGAAGGGATCTCCTGGAAAGAATGGATATACAGGATTAAACTGTACGGGGTTTGTGGCTTTTGTATTAAAAAAGTGTGGGGCAGATTTAGGACCGATTGATAAGATGGGAGGAGTCGGCGGCTATGTGAATGCCGTGAATTGGATTAAGTATGTCAGGGAAAACGGAAAGACTTATTATAGCTTTTCTTCGGTATCTGATCTGCTAAAAAGCGGAAAAGCGGAAAAAGGGGATTTGATATACTGTGAACCAGATTGGACAAAACCAGGGGCTGATTGTCATATTGGGATTTTCTGGGGAGACACACCATCGGAGAATAAGTTTTGGCATCAGGTAGAAAGCAATATCATCTCTAATATTAAAGCGGGAACACCCCAAATCAGGTATTATCTCATAAAAACCGGGGCGTAATGAAAATCTGTAAAATGTTATTTTTGTCTTGAATTGATACTATGGGATGCGGTAATATAAATAAGAAAATTGTTCGTGTGGAGGGCAATATGATGAGAAAAATACAAAAGATGGGATTTGCGGTAATCGTAGGCTGTTTGTTGCTCCAAATGGAGATGCCGGCATACGCGGAAGACGTTAATTACACTTCCGAAAATGAATATGGCATAATTCCAGAACAAATGGAGGCATCTGACAGTTTAGTTGAAGAAGCTGAAGAGGAGAATGTGCCTGATGAGACAGCGAAAGCGGGAAAGGCTGATGCACAGACGGAGCAAAATGGGGTAAAGGACACTACGATTCAGGATTTGCAGAATGAGACGGAAGGTGTTGTGGATCCGTCAGAAACAGTACCATCAGATGAAGAAACTGAAACGCCTTCAGAATCAGTGCAAGGCTGGTACTATGACAACGGGTGGTATTATTACGAGGATAACACGCGAAAAACTGGATGGCTGCAATGGAAGGGAGAATGGTACTATCTTGATGGGGAGAATACGGAGTTTCCAGGATTGATGCTCGCAAACTGCAATAAAATGGTCCAGGGACGGGAATATTCTTTCGATTCAGAAGGAATCATGAGAACAGGATGGTGGTTCTCAGGAAGTGACTGGTACTATTTTAAACCGAGTGGAGCAATGGCGCTTGATTGGGAATACATTAATGGACAGTATTATTATCTGGATTCAGCCAATGGCGGCGCTATGGTCACGGAAGGATGGAAATATATTAATGAGAAATGGTATCATTTTGCCAAGAGCGGTGCTATGCACAAAGAATGGATTTTGTCACAGCAGAGATGGTTTTACCTCGGCAAGGACGGAGCTATGCGTACGGGCTGGGAGTCCGTAAATGGGCGTTGGTATTATTTCTTTGAAGAGAATGAGATTGATGAAAGCTCATGGGGGCGTATGGCATCGACTTATTGGAAGGAAACGGATGGCAAATGGTATTATCTGAATTCTGATGGCGCAATGGAAAAAGGCTGGATGGCTACGGGAAATACGTGGTATTATTTAGGGACAGACGGGGCTATGAGAACAGACTGGCAGTCCATAAACGGGTACTGGTACTATTTTTATAAGGAGAATGATCAGTATGATGGTGCCTGGGGACGTATGGCACGGAATATTGCGATTGACGGTTGGTATGTAAAGGGAGATGGTATTAATAGCCCTGCTGTACAGGCAGCTTATGAAGTATTGAATGAGTATGGGTGGAATCTAAGGGCCGCCTTTAATTGGTCGGCGGGTCTTACCTATCGAAAGAACACTGCGAATCCATCGCCGGGGAGTGAATGGTTTGCAAATTATGGATTTAAGAATGGAAGTGGAAATTGTTACGTAATGGCAGCGACGTTCTATTATATGGCAGATATTTTAGGATATGATGTGCATCAGGTGACGGGATATGTGCCGCTTAGAAATGGTGGAAAGAATCCGCATTCCTGGTGTGAGGTTGTGATTAATGGAACAACCTATGTGTTTGATCCGGATTTTACAAATGAAACGGGAAGAAATGGCTATCAGATCCGTTATGGAACTTCCGGAACATGGCGATATGTTGATTATTATAGAATGAATTAAAGCGGGTGAGAGAAGATGAGAAAAGCAAGGATTATTAGCAGTGTTATAGTTGTAGTTTTGTTGGGAGGACTTGTCGCGGGAGCTAAGGCACAAGGATCTTCTAAAGAAACTGCAAAAAAAATAACAGAGGAAGAAACGATCCAGGAGCCGGAGGTTAGCCTTAAGAACATTGGTGTGGAAGCGGAAGGCCCTAATGTATATAAAGTAATGCTTAAAAATGGAACAGGTAAAGATATTGCAGGAGTGGCGATCAAGGAGACATCACAGGAAGAATTTTCAGAGAATATGCTGACAGAGGGTGATTGCTTTGTGAGCGAAGAAGAAAGAAATTTCTATTATGACGCGTCTGCTGTGATGGAGGAAGATGAGAGTGCACAGGAGGCTGATGAAAAAGTATTGAATCCTCAGTATGACATAGAAATCACTTTTGTGGATGGTGAGGTGAAAGTTTTAAGTGCGTTCCCATTTGAAGATATGGAAGCCGGAGAAATTTTGCTGGAAGACGAAGTGGCATTTTTGGAATATATGTCTATTGATGGAAAAGAATTGGTTAGTACTAAAGAGGCAGAATTAAGAATAAAAGAGGAAAAAATGCAGGCAGAAGCAGAGGCAAAAGCGGCAGCAGAGGCACAGGCAGCAGCGGAAGCGCAGGCAGCGGCAGAGGCACAGGCAGCAGCGGAAGCACAGGCGGCAGCAGAGGCACAGGCAGCAGCAGAAGCACAGGCAGCAGCAGAAGCGGCAAACCAGCAACAGCAAGAATCTCAGTCCACTAACAGCAATTCTGACGGATGTGTCGGAGATGATGCGGCATTTTGGTAAGAAGGTGTAGAAAGTGGGAGAAGTAAATGAAACGGTCAGAAATATAAGTGATACTAAAAGAATTGAGAGTTTTTCGTATATTAGAGCGGTTGCATGTATAGCTATCGTGATACTCCATACAGCATATGCATCTATTATCATGTATGGAGATACGGTAACAAATAGAAGACTTATTTTATCCCGGCTTGCGGAATATGGAATGATGTGGGCAGTGCCTTGTTTTATAATGGTAACAGGTTCGCTGCTGCTTGACGCAAATAAGAAGTTAGGTCTAAAAAAATTGTTTACAAAGTATATCCTTCGTGTTTTTTGTGCATTGGTTCTATTCTGTATAATTATTCGGATGGTTGATATGAGTTTACAGCAGGAGACTTTGAGTATCATTGTGCTGATAGACGGACTTGGCGCAATGTTTACAGGGTCAAGCTGGGCGTATTTGTGGTATTTATATGCGCTGATAGGTTTGTATCTTCTTTTGCCATTTTATAAGAAGATTGTGCAGTATAGTATACAGGAAGAATTAAAATATTTGTTAGGAATATATATTCTTTTTCTTTCTGTACTGCCGATTTTGAAAATATGGGATATTAATTGCGGATTTTATATTCATACATCTACGATTTATCCGATGTATTTATTCCTGGGATATATGATACATAACGATATTATTCGCATTCGCAAAAAGGGATATATCTGTATCGCAGTGGCTGCGACGATATTAGTTGGTACGATTACAGTGATCAGATGGGGATATGAAGTGCAGGCAGTGGAAAGTTTGTTGGGATATTCCTCTGTTTTTATTATCGCTCAGGCAGCCGGGATTTTTGGATTTATAGATAAAACTGAATGGAATAGCGCAGGTATTATAAAAAAAATACTGATAAAGATTGATGAATGTTCTTTTGGAATCTATTTGATTCATATGATTTTTGTGAAAATTATTCTAAGCTATGTAGGGTATAATCCTTATAAAACCATTGGGGGATTAGGAATCTGTATCATGGTTCCGGGAATATTATTGATATCTGGTCTGGTGACGTGGATTTTGAAGAGAATTCCGATCATAAATAAAATAGTATAAAGTATATTGGATAGAATACGCTTAATAAACGGGTGGACAACGTATCTGTAAAATTGTATAATGGTAAGCGTATAAGTACAGATGAAAGAAGAGGAGTACACATGAAGATAATAAAACGGATTGTTTTAACGATGTTGGCAGTATGTCTGGCAGTTCCTTGTTTCCCCAACAAGGTGTTGGCTGCGGACGGAATTATTTTTTTCAGTGACCTTGAAACAAAAGTAGGGGATACGTTTACCATAACTGGCACCATTGTGGCGAGGAATGATGTACTTGGTGATGCGACCGTTGAAATGAGTTATGATTCCAGTTATATGCAGTTTATGGAGGGTGATGGTATCACTGATAATGGTTCTGGAAAGCTTGTTTATACCGGAAGTGGGAACGGAAGCAGCGATCGTACGGAGTTTACGATGAAATTTCAGGCACTGCAGGAGGGGAACACCAAACTTGAGCAAGGGACAGCTACTGTTACGACTACTTCAGGTGAAAGTGTGACCTGTGAAGAGGGATATGCAGACGTTTCCATAGGTGAGGGAGATCCGAGCAAGATTCAGGCAGTCGGTAAGACTGCAACGGTTACAATTGATGGGGCTGAATATACTTTATCTGAAGCGTTCAGCGAAGCGGAGCTGCCGGAGAATTTTGCAGTAAATGAATTTACATATAATGGAGAGACATACAAAGGAGCAGCGCAGACCAATAGCGGTATTACGATCGCATACTTGATTGATGATCAGAAGGCAGGTAAATTCTGGATTTATAATACGGAAAGCGGAGAATTCTATCCGTTTGAAGAGATTGTAGTTTCAGATACGCATTCCATTGTGATTTTGAATGACATATCGGAGGTTAATTTACCTAAAAAATATGTAGAGGCGAGTGTCGAGATTAATGGGCAGGCGTTTCCTGTATGGATAGAGCCGGACAGAACAGACTTTTATATTATGTATGCAGTGAACAGTGAAGGACAGAAGTCTTTATATTTGTATGATTCGGTTGAACATACATATCAGCGAATGGAAACTCCTCAAACAGTATCAACAACCAAAAAGAAAGCTTCAACATGGGATAAAATTGTCGAAATCATTACGAGCTATTTAATCTGGATTATGGTTGGAGTGGGATGCCTTGTTGTCATTTTACTGGTATTTTTGATTGTTTTGGCTGTGAAACTTCGTCATAGAAATTTGGAACTGGATGATTTGTATGATGAGTATGGAATTGATGAAGGGAACGCAGCAAGCGGCACGAAAAGCCAAAAGAATACAAAGAGAAATAAAGCTATTGAGTCGGATCTTGATTATGATGAGTTGGAGGATGATGATTTTGACGACGATTTTGACGATGATTTTGATGACGAATTAGCTGAGATTAAAGAAGATTTAAGTGTTGGACAGCAGAATGGTTATTACGATGATTTAGAAGAGGAAGACTTTGACGACGATTTTGACGACGATGATTTTGACGACGATGAGTTTGACGATTTTGATGAGGATTTCGATGACGAACCGGTTAGAAAATCATCATCGAAAAGAAAGAACCAATCGGATACATTCGAGATGGATTTCATTGATTTAGATTAAGAAGAGGCAATGGGGTATTGGAAACAATATCCCATTTCCTATTTACTTATTGTTACAAATTTGTTACAATAACAAAGTATTGTTAAAAATAGGTACTTAAAAAATGGAGGTGCATATTATGTGCGGAATTGTAGGATATATTGGAGAACAGCAGGCAGCACCTATTTTGCTTGACGGATTGGAAAAGTTAGAGTACCGTGGTTATGATTCAGCAGGAATTGCTGTTTATAATGGTACAGACATACATGTAGTAAAGGCGAAAGGACGATTAAAGGTACTCAGTGAACTCACGCACAATGGTTCTACGATGCCAGGAGTTCTGGGAATTGGACATACAAGATGGGCGACTCACGGAGAGCCGTCGGATACAAACGCTCATCCGCATTTTAATAAAGAGGAGAGCATTGTTGTTGTACATAATGGTATAATTGAAAACTATTTGAAATTGAAGAAGAAACTTCAGGCGCGGGGATATGAATTTGTATCAGAAACTGATACGGAGGTTATCGCGCATCTTCTCGATTATTATTACACCGGCAATCCGTTGCAGGCAGTGACTAAGATTATGCACCGAATGGAAGGTTCTTATGCATTAGGAATTATTTTTAAGGATCATCCGGATGAATTATATGCAGTGAGGAAAGATAGCCCGCTGATAGTGGGAAGGATGGACAGCGGTAATATTATTGCTTCTGATGTTCCGGCTATACTGAAATACACCAGGGATGTATATTTTATCGAGAACGAAGAAATTGTGCGTATGACTAAAGATTCAATGGAGTTTTTTACGGTAGATGAAGAGCCGATTCAGAAGGAATCCACACGGATTGAATGGGATGTAAATGCAGCCGAAAAGGGCGGGTATGAGCATTTTATGCTAAAGGAGATGTATGAACAGCCGAAGGCGATCACGGATACATTTTCACCCAGGGTTAAAGATGGTAAGATTGTGATTGACGAATTGGGGATGTCGGATGACGATATTAAGGCAATAAAGAAGATTGTGATTGTTGCTTGCGGTTCGGCATATCATACTGGTGTGACCAGCAAGTATATTTATGAGGGACTTGCCCGGATTCCGGTTGAGGTAGATCTGGCATCGGAATTCCGTTATCGGAATCCGATTATTGAGGAAGGAACTTTGGTCATTGTGATCAGCCAGTCTGGCGAAACGGCGGATTCACTGGCGGCTCTCCGCGAATCTAAGAAGCGTGGTGCACGAGTGCTTGGGATTGTCAATGTAGTCGGAAGCTCGATTGCACGTGAGGCGGACAATGTCATGTATACATGGGCCGGTCCGGAGATCGCGGTTGCGACCACTAAGGCTTATTCGGCTCAGCTTATTGCCCACTATCTGTTGGCAATGAAGTTTGCATATGTGCGTGGGAAAATGGGCGATGGAGAATTGAGTTCGATGCTGGATGATTTGCGGCGTCTTCCGGAACAGGTTGAATTACTTTTGAATAATAAACAGAAGATCCAGAAATTTGCCAATAGATATTTGGCAGCGAAAGATGTGTTCTTTATCGGACGCGGAATTGATTATGCTATTTCTCTGGAAGGCTCGTTAAAGCTGAAGGAGATTTCTTATATTCATTCAGAGGCGTATGCAGCGGGTGAACTTAAGCACGGTACCATCTCACTGATTGAGGAAGGTACATTGGTTTCTGCAGTTTTGACGCAGGAAGATTTGTATAAGAAGATGATCAGTAATATGGTGGAGGTTAAGACCCGTGGCGCATTCGTGATGGCCGTGACCAATGTTGGGAACACTGAGGTTGAAAAAGCAGCAGATTATGTGATTTATATTCCTCATACTAATAAATATTTTACGAATTCCCTGGCTATTATACCACTTCAGCTGTTTGGATATTATGTTTCCATTGGAAAAGGTTGCGATGTGGATAAGCCGAGAAATCTGGCAAAATCAGTAACAGTCGAATAAAAACCAAGAGGCAGGAGAAATCCTGCCTTTTTCAAGGTTTTTTAATTGATTTATCACACTTTTATCACAATTATAGGTTAAACTTCTATTCAGAAATTGAAAATTAGAAAGGAGTTAAAGTTATGGATAATCAATATAGTTATTATAAGCCGGATGATGATGGTGATAATGGAAATAAATATCAGGAGCCGATGCGACAGCCCAAAGCGCCAAAGCATATGAATGGTTTTGTAAAGAAAGCGCTTGTGATTGCAGGGCTTGCTGTAATTTTCGGAGGAATTGCCGGAATTACGTATCAGGGAACCAGCTATGTGGCAGGGAAGCTTCTGGGAATAGATGCCAAAGAAGAGAAGACGAGTGAGTCAAAGAAGGTTGCCAGTACGAATGTCAGTGCAACAAAAACCTCGGTAACATCAGACGTTTCCGATATCGTAAGTGAGACGATACCGTCCATTGTATCCATCACGAACATGAGTGTTCAGCAGGTACAGAACTTTTTTGGCGGAATTAGTCAGCAGGAGAGCAAAAGCGCCGGATCAGGAATTATTATCAGTAAGACAGATGAGGAGCTTTTGGTTGTGACTAATAACCATGTAGTAGAGGGCAGTGAGACATTAACGATTACATTTAATGATGGAAAGAGCGTTGAGGCCCAGATTAAGGGAACGGATTCGTCAAGAGACCTTGCAGTTGTTGCTGTTCCCCTGAAAAATATTGATGACGATACACTTGATGCAATTAAAGTTGCAACCCTTGGGGATTCTGATGAGTTAAAGGTCGGAGAACCTGCAATTGCAATCGGAAATGCTCTTGGCTACGGGCAATCGGTTACGACAGGAATTATCAGTGCGACACAGCGTTCTATGGAGGGATTTGAAGGAGTGTATATTCAGACAGATGCAGCAATCAATCCGGGAAACAGTGGCGGCGCATTGCTTAACATTAACGGTGAAGTAATTGGAATCAATTCTGCGAAGATTAATAGTTCAGCAGTTGAAGGCATGGGATTTGCGATACCGATTACGGATGCGCATGACATTATTCAGGATTTGATGAATAAGGAGACCCGGTCAAAGGTAGCAGAGAGTGAAAGAGGAATCATTGGTATCGAAGGATACGATGTCAAATCTGAATATGCACAGCTTTACAACATGCCGACAGGAGTCTATATTGACAGAGTAGTTGAAGGCGGCGGAGCAGCAGAAGCAGGCCTTTCCAAGGGAACAATCATTTCAGCTTTTGAAGGAACTGCTGTTTACAGTATGGATGATCTGAAGGGGCAGTTGGAATATTATAAAGCCGGCGAGAAAGTAACACTTACTGTAAATGTACCGGAAAGAAATGGCGAGTACAGTGAGGAACAGGTGACTGTGACATTGGGAAAAAATTCTTAATTGAATAGAGAGGCAGATAAGGCCGGACGACGATGACAGAATCTCTCTTAAGTAGATAGAGGAAATAACCAAATCTACTTAAGAGAGTTTTTTGTATGGAAAGGTATATATGCGAAAAGCTGCTGAAATGGAGAAAGGGTTTGATATGTGGTATGGCATAAGCACGCAGAGTATAGAAAATGCGTGGCCATATTTAAGTAATGGTGCCGGGAATACTCATGTTTGTATAGAAAAAAGCAAGTGTGCACATAATTTGGTATGTACAAATTGTCCTGATAAAAAACAGTGCTAAAAGCGGTTGACTTGGTAAACAGCCTATTTTAAGAGATTATCAAGAAGCCGGTTTGGTAACAGAGTGAAAGGAAGGGAAAATATGAACAAAAAATTTCAATATTATGTGATAGGAGGAGTTGTTTTTACGGCTGCAGCCGGAACTTGCCTGCATTTTGCATTTGAAAAGAGTGGGGGAAATCCGTTGGTGGGAATGTTTGCTCCGGTGAATGAGTCTACATGGGAACATATGAAATTGTTATTTTTTCCGATGTTTTTGTACGTTATGGCGGGCTGGCCGTTCTTTTTTCGTTCGGTGCCGTCATTTTTACGTTGCTGCCTGACAGGGACAGTGACGGGTACCATGTTTGTGGCGATTATCTTCTACACTTATACGGGGATTATTGGCAGGCACTATCTCATTTTGGATATCGTAACATTTTTGATTAGTGTGGTGATTGCATTTTCCGTAAGTTATCGGCTGGCAATACAGAATTCGAGGATATTGACGCTTCCGTTACTGGTGGCTTTAAATGTGGGGCTTATGGTTGGATTCTTTATTTTTACCTATGCGCCTCCGGAAATTTCGCTCTTTCAAATATATGCCGAAAAATAACAAAAAATATCGTCGAAAAAGATATAAATTCGTCGAAAAACTTCCATTTTTTCTAAAATCATGTAAAGTATAATATAGGTTTCTTCAATGTAAGGGGCAGAAGGAAGTGGAACATGGAAGAAGCGTATAAACTGGTAAGGAAAGTGGGCTTGCGACCCCACTATGTAGGGTTTGAATATTTGGTGCACTGTATTTACTTCGTGATGGAGGATAGAAGTTATTTGCGAAGTGTGACGCGAAGGTTATACGTGGAGGTGGGAGCAATATACGGAGTGACTGGGGCATCGGTGGAAGCGGCAATGCGCAGGATGATTCGGGATTACTGGAATCTTCAGGGTGATGCGATATTATTTAAAGTAGCCGGGCGGCGTTTATATAACCGTCCTACGGCAATGGAACTGATTGCGATTTTAGCAGATTATTTGAGAGAACACATGGGCAATAGTAAGTAGTGCAAATATGATGAAAAGAAAGCCTCCTTGACACTGGGGAGGCTTTCGCGGGTTGTCAGGCAAACTTTTTAAAGGAAAGACGGGAGGATATGTTAGTCTGCCTCGTTAATTGAACCACAGGCAATTTTTTGTCCGCTGTTTCCGGATGGCTGACTTGTAAAGTCATCTGGCATACCATGGATTACGATAGTCCTGCCGATGACTTCCTCCGGATAGAAGCGGTCCGTGTAAAATGCAGTGAGTGCGTAGCCGTCGTTTTCCATCAAGGGAGGAAAATCACCGGCATGTTCCGGGTGACTACATCCGTTAGGATTAAAGTGCTGCCCGGTATTGGCAAAAGGATCTGCTTCGTTTCCAGTGCAGGAAGAACCTTCATGAATGTGGAAGCCAAAGAAACGTTCTCCACAGGGTTTTTCGCCTGATGGAAGGCCGGAAATACTTGCGATGACCAGTGTGCCGCGCCAGAGAGGATAGAACATGACTTCGCCCTGAATCCGGGGATAGCTCTCACTTCCGCGTATCTGGGCAGCTGCCTCGGCCTCATGCCCGATAAGGATGGTTATGGTTTCGGTTAATACTTTGTTCATATTCTAATTACACCCACAGGATCTGTTTTTATCAAATTCAGGGTTGACAGCGTAGAAATTCTTGCTGTCAAGATTATCCTGGACAATTCTTAAGCTTTCACCAAATCTTTGGTAATGAACGATTTCCCGCTGACGGAGGAAACGAATCGGATCACATACCTCGGGATCTTTTACCAGACGAAGGATGTTGTCGTAAGTGGTACGGGCTTTCTGCTCTGCAGCCATATCTTCATGCAGGTCTGTGATCGGATCTCCTTTGGACTGGAAGTAGGTAGCCGTCCATGGAGCACCGCTTGCTGCCTGCGGCCAGAGTGCGAGAGTGTGGTCCACATAGTATTTGTCGAAGCCGGAGGCTTTCAATTCTTCAGGTGTGAGATTGCGGGTGAGCTGGTGGACAATGGCACAGACAATCTCCATGTGAGCAAGTTCTTTTGCCCATACAAGATGCAACTATTCCTTCTGTATGAAAAATCCCGGAAATGCCCTTTAGCGGGGCACTTTCGGGTATACATCGATGTAAAATTCTGAATCTTTATGCTGTTTAGTGTTCTTTTTGGTCTTTGTTAGGTATATTTTATCTATCAGACTTTTTAAGCTTTCGTTTTTTCCGACAGTATCTAGTTGCGGCCAGATGTTAAGGAGGTTCTGACATTTGGGAATAAAATTTTCTCGATCGTTTTGGATAGAAATGGCTTGGTCTAATGCATCATGTGCGTTTTTAATATCCTGCAAGCAGCTGTTAATACGTTCTTCCAGCGCGTTGGATCGTCCCAAGAAAACTTCTTTTGTGTAGATTCCCTGCTCTAATAAATCAAACAAAGAATCACGCTGCTTGATGAGTGTTGCGTGCCGGTCCTCCAGGGTGGAGACAACGGACTCTTTGTATGTGATATCATCCGTCTCAGCGGCAGGAGAAGAAGCGTCATGATTTTTTATGTAATCTTGCAGCCATTCGATCAGCGCCGCTTCCAGCTCATCAGACCGGATTCCAACGGTGGGACATCCCGTATACTGGCAGATAAGATAATCATACGGAGCCTTAGTAGTAGCTTTTTTTCGGACCATTACTCGGTGACACTGGGAACAGTAGAGGAGGCCGGCAAATGGATTTTGAATGGGACGGTCCCGGCGTGAGGGGGTGCTCATGGAACCGACTGGATCATTTGCGCGGGCAAAAAGCTCCGGAGATATACAGCCTTCGTGTTCTGCATCGGCAAGGATGTAATCATCGTTTTTGGGGCGTGATTTCTTTACGATTCCTTCTTTTACGTTTCGCTTGGTGCTGCGCCATCCCCAGCGGACCTTGCCGATATTAACCGGATTGGAGACAATCCCTTTTATCGTCGAAGGGTTAAAGGGCTTTCCGCTGCGGGAAACAATCCCCATGCGGGACAGCTCTGTGGCCGTTTTTTGGAAACCATAACGCTTGTTACCCATGAGGTCGTACATGATTTGGAGAATGGGATTTTCTTTCTCGTCCGGTGCCAGGGTGAAATGTTTTCCATCTTTCGCTTTCACACGTTTCCAGCCATAGGGAGGGCGGCTACCTACATAATAGCCGTCTTTGGCAGAACGAAGCCGTCCTGATTGCATACGGCGCTTGATCGTAGCGTATTCCCGCCGGGACATAAATAGATTAAATTCAAAGTATTCATTGTCAAATTCGTTCTGTGGGTTATAGGTTTTTGCCGGGGTGACGATGAGTGTAGAAGAATAGAAAAAAGCCCGCTGTACTCGGCCCTGATCAATCGTGTCGCCCCTTGCCAGACGTTCCACTTCCATGACAAGGACTCCATCCCAGATGCCAGCTTCAACTTCTGCCAGAAGGCGTTGCATTTCCGGACGCGCGTCGATGCTGTCCCCGGATACGACTTCGCGGTAGATGCCACCAATCGGAAGACTTTTAGCGCGGGCATATTCCAGGAGGGTCTTTTCATGGCGTTCCAGGACATCAATGCCGAGGGATTCAAGTTCAGAGTCTTTCCGGGATTTTCTCATGTAAATAGCATATGACATTGTATCACTCCCTTTTATAAAATTTATGGATTTTTAGGTATAAAAATAACAGCCAGCGAACAATAGTTCCGCTTGCGGGCTGTTTCCGAAGATGATACAATATAGTTGCGAGTTATAGTGCATATCTTCGGATATGTATTCCGCTCCTGGTGGCACAGGGGCGGTTTTTGACATTTAAGGCATGTTCCTGCAAATATTTATCATGCTGCTATGTGAATAGTTGTCCTGCCGGCTGTCTGGGGGAATATATCAGTTAGGCTAGGCGACGAGCCGCCTGGTATCCTGTATTTTATTTCACGCAGACATTGCAAGGGTCTGTTTTGCCGTTTGCAATAGCATCATTGTAGCTTCCGGAGAAGATTTTGCTTGAGCGGGCAAGCGTAGGGCAAGTGCGTCTCGAATGATAAGATTTACCGCCCGAAGTCCAGTAGACGGTATTTCCGACGCTTGCGGTAGGAATGTAAGCGCCGTCTGGTCCTACTTTATATCCATCGGGAGTAGTAGTGTTGGTTAGCATTGCTCCGGAATTACCCACATAATAATTGCCAATCCATTGGTTGGTTGCCATAACTCCAGAGTCTTTTAAATAATACCACTTTCCATCAGTATCTTGGAACCATCCTGTTTGCATATATCCCTTTGCATTAAAGTGATACCATTTGCCATTTATCTGTGCCCATTGATTTGCATAATAACTTCCGTCCGATAATTGATACCACCATCCGGTAGAGTCTTGCATCCACTGTTCAGTTGGGACGCCATAGTTGCGAATCCAGGCGCCATCAGCTCCTACATAGTAACCATCAGGTGTGTAAGTATTGGTGAGCATAGCTCCGGAACTACTAAGGTAATAATTCCCAACCCATTCATTGGAAGCCATCACACCAGAGGATTTTAAGTAATACCAAGTAGTGCTGTCATATATCCATCCGGTTTGCATATAGCCTTTTTGGTCAAAATGGTACCAGGAACCGTTATACTTCATCCAAGTATTTGCAGGCCAAGACCCATCGTCATTTTGATACCACCAACCTATAGTGTTTTGTTTCCAACTTCCAGCGAATGCCAAAATTGGTGTGGTAAATGTGAGCGCAGTAGCCAGAAGTAACGCGGTAAATAGTTTCTTTTTCATTTGCTTTTCCTCTCTTCCTTCCCTTACATCGAAGATATATAAACGCCGTAGCGATTATAGCATAATGTGCAGTTAACAGAACCATATTTTCGTCCGGTATTGGCGTACTGGGCGATTTTTATTATTATGGATTGCAATGTCCACAAGGCGAATAGCCTTGATTAATTAAGTCGTCTCTCACCCCTTCGTATGTCGAATAGTTCTCAGAAGAGATTTTAGACACATCCTTGCAAGAGGGATAGTGAAATTTTCTTGTACTTGTATTTATGACATAGGAGGTCGCCTGGGGTTGTTGCGAAGTAGTTTCTTGCTCTGTCTGGGTGCCAGCTTCTTCCTTTCTCTCAGCTTCTTCTGCCATTTCTTTTTTATTTTCGATTTTTAATGTCAAAGAGTTGCTTTCGGTATTTCCACAGGTGATGTACACTTTATAGTTTCCGGATTTATCCGCAATAAAAGAAAGTTTTCCATCGTCATTAGTGAAGCTTCCACCAGACGATTCGCAGGTGATGTCATCTGTTTTGGCATCAGAAGGTTCGTATTTGGCGGTGATTGGGATAGGGGTATTTATATCGTATACCGTTTGAGTATCAGCGGAGATAGTGATTTTTGTTGGATCATTATCATCGGTAAATAGAGAACAAATTCCGCCGAGAACAAACAAAACAATAAAAACTGTTAAGCAACCCTTTCCTCTTTTCTTTTTTGGCGAAGATGAATCAATTCCATTATTACTCGTATTGGATGGATTATTATTAGCAGCTTTCTTTGCATTACCACCCGACGAAGCTGTGTAAGATATACCCGTTCCAGGCACTCCGACTGTTGTAGTTTTCTTCCCTTTAGAATTAACGGTATAATGCGCTCCTTTTGTTCCTACAGTGGCACTTACACTGTTTTTGTTGAGATTGATCTTAACCCCAGGCGCAATCTTTATGCTCTTCCTGAATCTTAGCCCCATAAGCATTCCTCTCTTTCCTACCCTTACATTGAATGAATATATAAACGCCGTAGCGTTATAACTAAAATTACCAGTATTACTACAAATTAATTGCAAATAATATCGTCATGGAGATATTATTAGATAAAATTATATACAACCGAGGCTTATCTGTTAGGCAGGTCGTTGTGATGACCGGAATCCCTAAATCCACTCTAAACGATATTATAAATGGAAATACATCGCCACGTCTGAACACGATGGAGCAGCTGGCAAAGGGGCTTAAAGTCAGAATAACGGACCTTTTTGACTCGCCCTACAAATAAGTGTCCGAATTCTCGGACGATTGTTAAAACCTCCGTGAGTTTTTGACTCTCGATTTGTTTTTATAGCAAGAAGGCAAAAACCAACAGAACAAATGTTCTGAAACGTATTGAAATTCCAGTAGAATAGTAGTATTATTTAGTCAAGGAATTTCGAACGTATGTTTGCTAAATTAAGCTGTACGGAGGTCTTACATAATGGATAAACAGAAGCAGGAACTCATAAAACTCATCGAGTTAACCGATGATAAAGAATGTATTTCATTCTTACTTGGTTGCATAATTGAATTCATCGAGCACCGGAAGAGGATGGGCGTGAAATAATCACGCCTTTTTGCTTCCATATAAAGCGGTTGTAATCCTTTTGATGATCGTCTTGTCCTCTTCGGTTAAAGAAGCAAACATCTCGAAAAATTCTTTGTTATCCAAATACATTTTAACAACTTCTTTCCCAGCGTCATTTGCTGCTTTCTGACGATCTTTTTCTGTATTCATTCCCATTAGCCATGACTCCGAAACTCCGAGGGCCATACCGAGAACAACGAGCTTGTCCTGCGAAGGCGATACTTTCCCGGATATGTATTGGCTCAAGTCGGATTTGTTCATTTTAACTCCGTACTTTTCGCAATACGGTTTCACCATATTAAGAATATCCACCTGTTTTAGGCTTCTCTCTTCCATTATTTCTTTGAGTCTATCGGAAGTATTTACTCTCTTCATAATATCTTGCCTCCTGAAAGCAATATATCATAAATTGAAGAAAAGTTCAATAGACAAGGAAGAAAAAGTTAAAAAAATTGAATTTTGCTATTGACACAAGTATGTTAATCGAGTATCATGTAATTAGTTCAAAATATTGAACTGGAAAGGAGGTTGTCGATATGGCTTTCAATTACAGTAAACTCAAAGGACGTATTATTGAAAAGTACGGTTCACAGTCCAAATTTGCACTGGCGATGGGGATATCCGAACGTACTCTTTCAAATAAAATGCAGAGCAAAATACCGTGGAAGCAGCCAGAAATTCTGAGTGCTATTAAGCTTTTAGGACTTTCGGAGAGTGATATCCAGGAATATTTTTTTAAAGTTGAAGTTCAAAATATTTAACTTTGTTGGTCTCGTGCGACGGCTCAGCAAACAATATAAAGCAAGAGAAGGAGGCGAGAAAAATGGACATCCATGAATTAAATAGGGCAAAGAGAAACGAGAAGGTAAAAAGCTATGCTGACAAAATACTTGCTGATTGTGAAAGCAAGCAATTTAGTGTAGCGGACATGAAAGACCTTGCTGAAATCTTACCAACAAGAATCAGCAAGGCAATCATAATAATTGAAGAAAGTGCAGTGTTTAGTAATCTTTCTCAATAATCTTTATAATTTCATCGTAGTGTTCAAAATATAAAGATACGAAATCATTTAACGGATAATCGACTGGCGTTCGTACTTGATTATTTTTGATTTCGGCTTGAATGTAAAGAATAGCTAAATCATGTGCACGTTTCTCGTTATCGGTCATATAAAACTTCTCCTTTCTTTCGTACTCGGCATGGCAGTGCCTGTACTTAAATTATAAAGGAGATTGTAAAGAATCACGATTTACCGACAAAGTTCGATGTCCCGAAAAGCAGGATGCAGAGGGAAGCAGAAAACCAGCAACACGGACAATCCGTAAAGCATAAATTTAAGAGAGGTGGTGAGCAATGATTGTAGAAACAGTAAAAATCAATAACGCGACAATCCGTGTACATGATGATCTGTACCGGAAAAAAACGAAAGAAGAGGTGCAGAATTGCATTGACAGGTTAAGCAGAATGGTAACAGAATCCTTGATACGGCAAGGGAAGGTGCAGACAAGATGAAACCGCGTAAGCGGTTAACAGCGGACAAGCAGGAGGTGAGAGAAGTGAGAAAAAAATACATAGCATACAAACTATGCCGGGCAGCATCCATCGCTGTCAGTGCAGTGGGATTTGTGGTGATGGATGCAGCAGGAAACGTAACAGATCAGAGACTATTTTACCTGCAGTTTCTGTTGGGGCTGATCACGTTCCTTTGTGGTCCAGGATATTACATGGCATTCAGGTACATGGAACTGTACCAACGGGAACATGAAAAACGCGCCCGGGAGCGGCAACTCCGGATGGGCGCATAAATAATCAATCAATTTATATTATCAGACAAAGTGGAGGAAAAGTCAAGATATGAAGAAATTTGAATTAACAAGTGAGTTTATCACAAATTTTTTTGGAACAAAGTTATTCCGTATTAAAGCTTTAGTTGAATTTGGAGACGTAAATGTCGGAGAACTTGGCGGGTATATTGAAAAAGAAGAAAATCTGAATCAGGAAGGCAATGCTTGGGTGTACGGCGATGCTCGGGTGTACGGCAATGCTCGGGTGTACGGCAATGCTCGGGTGTACGGCAATGCTCGGGTGTACGGCAATGCTTGGGTGTGCGGCGATGCTTGGGTGTACGGCAATGCTCGGGTGCACGGCAATGCTTGGGTGTACGGCAATGCTCGGGTGTACGGCAATGCTCGGGTGTACGGCGATGCTCGGGTGCACGGCAATGCTTGGGTGTGCGGCGATGCTTGGGTGTACGGCAATGCTTGGGTGTACGGCAATGCTCGGGTGCACGGCAATGCTTGGGTGTACGGCGATGCTCGGGTGTACGGCAATGCTCGGGTGTACGGCGATGCTCGGGTGCACGGCAA